>Ga0213922_1000049_pt1 | contig 70937 bp, 112 predicted proteins | sample McNCre2917MG_FD_165060 | JGI IMG/M metagenome (GOLD analysis project Ga0213922, IMG submission 165060) | Freshwater microbial communities from McNutts Creek, Athens, Georgia, United States - 29-17 MG | ecosystem: Environmental > Aquatic > Freshwater > Creek | place: USA: Georgia | collected... | reverse complement strand
CTGCTTGCCACCTTAACTCAGCGGTAGAGTGCCATACTTGTAATATGGAGGTCAACAGTTCAAATCTGTTAGGTGGCTCAAATGTCAGTGGTATAATAGAAATACTATGACACAAATCATAGAATACATCTTGAAAGGAAGTATTATTATGCCAGAAGCAATTTATAAAGAACCATTCCCTAAAGCAAAGCGTGGAGATGGATTTAAGAATATGGCTAGTTACCGTAAGCACCCACACCGTGGTGTTGACTGGTCAGTAGCCGCACACAGCCCAATCAAAGCAATCACAGGTGGAACAGTTATGGTCACTAAGTGGACAGACGTTCTAGGCAACATTGTTATCCAGTCTACCTATGACAAGCACTTCATTCTATATGCACACCTAGCAAAACCATCACCACTAAAAGTTGGAGACAAGGTTGAAGCAGGAGTTACTGTAGTTGGTGAAGTTGGTGGTGGCAAGGACACGCCAAGCGGTACCGCAAGTACTGGGGCACATTTGCACGTCACATATGGAACAGTTCAGGACCTAGTATCTGCTGACATCAGCAAACTAACAGACCTATTTGCAAAACTAGACGGAAAGTAAATCATGCCTACCTATAATTTTAAATGCCCAGACTGTGAAAGGACAGCACAAGAGGTGAGGACTTTTGATGATGCTGACAAAGAATTACTTTGTGAAACTTGCAATATTGCAATGCATAAGGTATACTCAGTAGGAGCAATTAAATTTAATGGTGGAGGATTTTACTCAAATGACAAATAATCTAATTGAACAAATAAATAACAAGTGGACACTATCTGCATTAGATAGATGTGATGCATGTGGCTCACAGGCTTATGTTCAAGCATTAGGAACAACAGGCGATTTGCTTTTCTGTGCCCATCACTACGAGGGCATTCTGAATAATGAAAAGGCACAGGAAGCAATGAACCGATTTGCTTATCAAATAATTGATGAGCGAGAACAACTAAGTGAGTGATTATGGAATATTTTATAGGATTTTTTATTTCTATTGTAGCCCTTTCTATTTTTAATAAAAAGGTTAAAAATCAAATAACTACAAAATTAATAATTCCAACATTTACACAAAGTAGAAAAGTTCAATTAATTAAAGATTATATAATTAATCTTTCTACTCCAAAGTCAGAAGCAAAAACACAATCTAAAGAACATGTAAAGAAAAACTCTATTAAGGCTTTTATTGCTGGAACAAATGTTTATTGGATTGAGAATGGTTTTTTGGTTACAGCAAAATTAAGTAACGAGGGAATTGATGAAACAACTAAGAAAAAGGTTGACACATATAGCCTCGATAAGGTAGAATTAGATAAGATAAGTTTTATCGTTGATAAACTAACAGAAGGAAATGAAGATGATAGTAGGAATTCAGGGAAGTAAGACTTTTAGTGATTACAATGTATTCCTAAGAGCAATGGGTGTGGCTTTATCTAGCCTACCCGAAGGAGATACAGAGATTCTTGTTGCATCTGCTGGACCAATCAATATTAACAATATGGGTATGGAGTTTGTCAATATTTCAGAGCGTAGCCTAAAGGCTCGTGGTATTAAGATTAAACTAATTAAGATTCCACCAAGTTGGATTAAGGATAATATCCATAACATTGGGTATTTTGCTTATTTTAGTAAACCAAAAGAGCCTGTGTCTGACTTGGTAGACTTGGCTGAAGCAAAAGATGTTGAGGTTGGCGTTTATCGCTACTAACAGAAAGGTGATTATGTTAATTAAATCACTAGAGAAGATGGAAACAGTTGTAGAAAACAATAAGTTTCTATCGTGGGATGGCTGGACAGTTGTAGAACTGAGAAAGTCTACTATGGCATGGATGAATCCAAATGCCAAATTCATCAATAATGAATGGTATACTACCAATCGTTTTGATGCCGATGAAGATGGCTGGAATATACCTGCTAGTTTGGTAAAGAAGAATGCCAAATGAAAATTGGAAAGACGAAGCCTTATGTAAAGGTGACGATGTTAATCTATTCTTTGATACTTATGAGCAAGATGTTGAGGTCAGAAAAGAAGTAGATTCGCTATGTTCTATTTGTCCTATGGCTCGTATATGTTTTGCAGTTGGGGTATCTCAGAAAGCATATGGGGTTTGGGGCGGAGTTTATTTGGACAAGGGTAAAGTTTCCAGGGAATTTAATAAACATAAGACTAAGCAAAACTGGGCTGACACATGGCAGTTCTTAACAATAGATAAGGAAATTTAATGTATACAATTGAGATGGCAAAGGCTTTTAAAGCAATCAAAGCACCTAAAGGTTTTGGAGTAACTATTTATGACAATGAAAATTTTATTACTGTTCAGGTTAATCCAGAAAAGTTAGTCAACCTTACAGAAAAACAAACACAATCAATTGTTGATTATATAAATAATGTTAAGCAAACTTTTGAAAAATTGGGAGCAACAGTTTTTGTTGTAAGAGATACTTTGGAGAAAACTGATGAATCTAATTAATATTATTTCTTTTTTATTACTTTTACTTTCTACACTAGTATTCTTATATTTAATTGTAAAAGTAAATATGCAAAAAAGAAAATTGCTTGGTCTATATATTCAAAGTGAAATGGATAAACATTTACTTATTCAAAAACTAGAAGAATTGTCAAATGAATTATCAACTGTAAAACTGTCTGAATCGGATGGCTTTATTAAGTTTATCTCTCAATCTCGTGACTGGGCTTTTCAATATATTGAAGAAGTTCAGACCGCTTTAAAAGAGTTTGATGATGAGGTTGCACCAAGACTTGAATGGGCTAACACCTATGGAAGAGTTGCTGGTGATACAGTTCATACAGAAACAATAACAAAAATTTCCGAGGCATATGACAAACTAAAAGAAGTATTGCCAAAGGATAACCAAACGCCTAATAACTAGGCACTAAATAAGGAGAAACAAAAATGAGTACAACTCAACTAAAGGCACTGCTTGCATCATATTTGCGTAGCATCCTATCCGCTGTAGCCGCACTATACTTGGCTGGCGTTACAGACCCAAAGACCCTTGCTTGGTCATTGGTTGCTGCATTGCTACCAGTTGCAACTAGAGCAGTAAATCCAAAGGACAAAGCATTCGGCATTGTTCCATCTGCTGAAGTTGTTGCAGAGGCTCTAAAGGATGTCAAGGTTACTAAGGTACCTGCAAAGAAGACTGTTGTAAAGACAGTTACAAAGACAACACCAGTTAAGAAGACAACTACAAAGAAGTAATCTTAATAAGCATTAAGGGACAGGTTGCAAAATCTGTCCTTTTTTGCTATAATAAATATGTACCTGCCAAATGGGGGTACAAAAAATAACTCGCTTAACAAGGAGATGATATAAATGGTAATCTATACAGACCCATTCGCAACACTTAGTCAGGAATTTGATAAGTTGTTTGCAACACCAGGAATCAACAAGATTGGTTCCACATACCCACCATACAACGTAATCCATTCAAAAGAAAAGAATGAATGGTATCTCGAATTCGCTCTAGCAGGATTTGAAAAGGATGACGTTACAATCACAACAGACAAGAACGTTTTGACTGTTGCTGGTGAAACAAAAGAAGACAAAGAACTACCAGAGGATATCCGCTATGTTTATAAGGGTATTGCTGGTCGTAAATTCACTCGTTCTTTTACCCTGCCAGAATATGCTGAGGTAGCCAAGGCTGAACTAAAGCATGGTATTCTGACTATTGATTTAGTTATCAATGTTCCAGAGGAAAAGAAACCTAAGACTATTACAATTAAGTAAGTCGGAAGTCCTGGGTATGACAGTAAACTGCCCACCTAATAGATATGGTATAATAAGACAATGGAACAATTACTAGAACAAATAAGAAGCCTACTGGCTGATAATGTTACCCTTAAATTTAAAGCACATGGATATCACTGGAACGTTGAAGGTGATGACTTTAAACAATTTCACGAATTCTTTGGTGAGATTTATGAAGATTATGATGGTGCTACAGACACCTATGCAGAATGGCTTCGTGCATTTCAGGCTTATTCACCATATAGATTAACAGACTTTTTTGACATGGCTTCAATTCCAGAACCAGTAATTGTTGGAGACCCACAACCAATGCTACAAGACTTGCTACTATCTATTGAAAAGCATGTAGAAGACTTGGTTGTTGCTAGTGATAGTGCTAATATGAATAAACAGTATGGTTTAGCAAACTTTTTTGCAGACCGTCAAACAATTTCACAAAAATTTCTTTGGCAGATTCGTGCCAGCATTGAGGTAGAAGACTAATGCCATACTCAATCGGTGAACGTGGAACGCATGGATGCTCTGGATATCCTGTAATTAAAACTGCAACTGGTGAAGTAATGGGTTGCCACCCAACAGCAAAAGATGCTGGAAAACAATTGGCTGCTTTACACATTAATGAACCTAATGCAAATAAGGGTGACAATAATGTTAATCCTTCTTCAAGCATTAATCCAACATATCCAGGAGTTGGAATTAAATATCCTACAAGTCTAACTGCTGCTCGCAGAAGCAAAGGTGTAATTCGTAAACCTAAGCGTAAGCGTGTTAGTGGTGGAGATGGTAACGATGCATCAGGTGCAGTATCATCGGGAGGTCCAGGTGGTTCAATTGGATAATGAATTAATTAAAGTTGCTACGGAAGATGAAATGTCTGAGTGGGAATCATTGTCAGAAAGACAAAAAGAAATGGCAGAAGATACTGCTGAAATTGCTATGGAATTTGGAATGTTTAAACAAGATTCTGGTGCTGACGGTGCTCATTATTTTGACGGTTCTAAAAATCCATTTAAAGCAGAAGGTGTAAAATGTTATAATTGTATCTTCTTTAATGAGGAAACAAATCAGTGCATCGTTGTAGAGGGACAAATTGACCCTGAAGGACTTTGTAAACTTTGGGTAATTCCAGAAGATGAACTAACAGAAACACCTGAGCAAGAGACACAGGAAGATACCATGGAAACAGAAAAGTCACTATGGGTTGGAATGTTTGACCCAAGAGGAGTGAATAAAATTGTTTAAAGAAGGCGATTATGTTACAGGAAATACCGTAGAAGGTATGGTAACTGGACAAGTAGAACATGTTATGACTGAAGGTGGAACTTATGGAACACCTGGAACAGAATATGCTATTCAGTCTACATCAGAAAATCCAGCAATGGCTGTTAGAATTTTTGAAGAAGAAGATGGTTCATGGTATCCAACTGCCTACTCCATTGGCATGCTATCTTCCGATGCAACCAAGATTGATAATTTTAATGTTGGTAAAGAAGAAGACGGTGTAGAAAAGGCTGAGGGCTATTCTCCAAATGCTGGTATGAAGGCTGCTGCTGCTCGTGCTATCCGTTGGAAAGAACAGGGTAAGGCTACAGGTGCAGGAACTCCAGTTGGTTGGGGTAGAGCCAGAGATATTGTAGCAGGTCGTTCCATGTCTCTTAGTGTTGTTAGACGTATGTACTCATTCTTTTCTAGGCATGAGGTAGACAAAAAGGGTAAAGACTTTAACAATGGAAGTAATCCATCTAACGGTAAAATTATGTGGGATGCTTGGGGTGGTGACGCTGGTTTTGCTTGGAGTCGTGCTATCGTAAACCGAATGAAGGATAAGGCTTTGTTTGCTGATTTTGGCAAAGATTATTCTAGACATGAAACAATTATGTCTAAGGGTGCAGGTGTAGGAGATATGGTTACTTGGGGTTCTTCTGGCGGTAATGCCACAGGAAAGATTACCAGGATTATTACTAATGGCAAATACAATGTACCTAATTCAGATTTTACAGTAACAGGAACTCCTGACGAACCTGCCGCAGTTGTCAGAGTATATCAAGAAGGTAAGCCAACAGATATAGTTGTTGGACATAAATTATCTAGTTTAAGGAAGAAATAAATGAGAGAACTAATTCACTTTAGTGCCACATGGTGTCAGCCATGCAAACAAATGCAGCCAGTGTTAGATAAGTTTCTTAAAGATAATCCTGACATTGTTTATACTAAGTATGATGCTGACGAGGATGTAAGCGTTTTCCAGGAACACCAGATTAGAGGAGTCCCTGCCTTTATTGGCAAGGTAGACGACAAGGAAACCTTCCACAAAGGCACAGCAACAGAAGCCAGACTTATTTCGCTATTTGCTTGACAAACCCTGTCGCATACGGTAAAATATATATATGAGTAAACCAGATTGGGCTACACGCCTACAAAATACATTTAAACGTAAGTATGATAAAGGCTATGAAGATGGCTATAATAAGGGTTGGAGTGAAGGCTTTGAAACTGGCAGAAAGAAAGCAATCGCAGAACAGCGTAAAGTAATCATTGCTGCTATTGAGAAAGACCTCAAGAACAATGGTCAACACTATAATCCAGGAATTATTGCTGGAGTTCATTCCGCCATTAGTATGATTAGAAAGATTAGATAATGATTAAATCAGTTAAAGTTGGACCACAGAAGTTCAGTGTAGTTGAACGTGATAGTGGCGAAGATGGTATGTTAAATGATGGTGCTTATGGCTATACCCTTGACGGTAAGAACCTAATTGTTCTTGCAACTGGTCTTGGCAATGGTAAGCAACAGGTAACACTGCTACACGAAGTCCTACATGCTATCCGTATGAACTACGATGGTATGCCTAGACCAAGTAAGGATGATGACTTTGAATCATGGGAGCATTACTTTATTGCCATGTATGAAGTTGGATTATTGGCAGTATTAAAAGACAATCCAAAACTAGTAGAATGGCTAACTAATGACCAAACAAAATAAAATAAGTGATGATGGAATACTATGGCTAATAATCATATCTGGAATATTCATTGTTACAACAGTTCTTACAATGATTGTTATGGCAAATATGCCTAAAGAAAATTGTTGGGATAAATATCCTAATAACGAAGTCCAAGCGATTCTAAATTGCGAAGGAAAAGAATAATGGAACACGACCTATTAGAAGTAGTCTTTGGCATTAATCACATTGTTGCCGAATTCTTTTGGAATGCTGTATTTGCTATCATAGTATATGGATTCACAAAGGCTAGAACACTACGCAAAATTCACAAGTATGTGGATAGTAAACATAATATAGAGCACGAGGAGTATTAAAATGAATTTAGATTCAGAATTTATCAAGGCAGTTGGAATTACATTCGATGAAGCAGAAAAACTGCTTCTTAAAAAGCACAAAGACTATGGACCAAAGAATATTTCTGGTAGTCCAGGAGGAGCAATAAATGGACTTAGAGTTAGAATGCACGACAAGTTGGCTCGCATTAACAATCTTTATGATTCTGGTGCTACCCCCGAAAATGAAAGTCTTAGGGATTCTTTTATTGATATGGCAAACTACGCAATTATCGCAATGCTGGTATTAGATGGGAAGTGGGATAATGATTAAGGCACCAGAAGATGTTGTCATTATTAAATTAGATAAGAAAGATACTGGACCAGAGAAATCTGCCAGTGGTCTTCTTATTATTAGAAGTGAAACCGATGAGCCTAAGAACATTGGTACTGTGTATGCAGTAGGCGAGGGTAGGCAATTAAAGAGTGGTGTCCGTATCCCAATGGAAGTCAGGGTTGGCGATAAGATTATGTTTAATCCTGGTGGTACAATGAAATTTAAGCATGAAGGTGAAGACTATTTATCTTTATTTAGTGTAAGCATTCTTGCTATACTTGAAGAAGATGAAAATGAAGATAGTTCTAGTAATTCCTTGGAAAGCAACTCCTAGTAGAGAGAAGCCTTTAAAGGCTGTCCTTGATTGGTATAAAACTAATTTACCAGACATTGAAGTAATATTTGCCAATGCTTCTGAAGATATGTGGCTACCAAGTGCTAGTCGTAATATAGGGGTAAAAAGGGCACAGGAGGCTCATGCAGACGTTGTAATAATGAATGACGCTGATACTATACCAGAAATTTTATCTTTATTAGAAGCCATAAATGCAGCAAATAATGATGAATTAATTCATTTACCATATATGGATGCAAGGTATTTAGATGAAGAATCTAGCGAACAGTACTACAATAATGATAAGGCACTTCAGGACTGCAAGCATACATCGTTTCCATATCCACAATCAGATGGTGGGCTTTGGGTTTTCAAGCCACAGAGTTGGTGGGATATTGGTGGAATGGACGAACATTTCAAGCAATGGGGATATGAAGACAGAGCATTACATTTCGCCCATGTTATTATCAAGAAAGATAATTTTGTCAGACATTCTGGAACAATATATTCTTTCAATCATCAGCCACAGATTCACGACAACAATTTTAATAAAAGTTCTGAAGAAAATAGAGACCATTTTATGAGATATTATCAGGCAGATACTCCAGAAAAAATGCTTAAACTTGTTCGTGGATATTAATCTTTGTAAATCTTATTTAAAATTTTTACTAAAGTTTCTGTATACTCTGTTCTGTTTCCATGGTTAGAATAAAAATAACTGTCGAAATCTTGTTTTCTAGTTAATTGATTTTGAATACTTAATCCACCAACAAGAGCCTTTCTATCCCATTTTTCCTGCGAAAGTCTTAGATTTCTTTGCCAGGATTTTTCATAGTCTAGTCTGTGCAAGTGATATAGATGTAGGGTATTGGTTACAGGAAATTGTGGGGTAGAGGTATGGTAGCCATAAACATAAGTCAAAGGAATGCTTGTCAACAAAGTTTTGTTATAGTCACCATTAGTAATAATACCATCCAAAATAATTTCATATCCAAAACAACGATAGGCAGTGTCCGTAGCCTCTTCAATAAATGATTTTAAAGATTGATTCTCAGGAGCAACAATCTCATCACAGTCTACAAACAAAACATACTCATAACTTTCTAGCAATTTCTTTTGATATCCGTGTACCAAATCATTTAGCCAAGCATGATTAAATATCTCATCAGTGTTAACCCTTTCAACATTTATTCCTCTACTCTCAGCATCTTCTAAAATTTGTCTAGTTAATTCAGTACAGTTATGAGATACTACATAGATATCTTGGGAATCAAAATGTTCCTCGTAATACTTCAACCAAATAGGAAGAAAAAAGTCTTCATCGTGTTGCACAGTGAACACAGCAGATTTACGCATAGTTATCCTTTACAAAATCAAATGCTTGTTTGATTGCATCATCAGAATCAATGTATCTATAGGTTGCGAGTCTTCCAACTAAACCAACATCGTGATGGTTAGCAAGTTCAACATACTTATTGTAAAGTTCCTCTGACTCATCTGTTCTTACTGGGTAATGCTTATCATCACAAGCAATTTCAATACCAATCCAACCCCCCTTGTATCCAAGTCTGTCATAGTCAATCATTCTCTGGAATGGAATTTTCTCATCACTAAATGTATAAAAGTCTGCATCTAGTCTAACTTCAGACTGAAAGTGAACAGAACGCATACCACGATATGGCAATTCTCCATAGCAGTAACCAAAGTATTCGTCAACAGCACCTGTTAAAATAACTCTATCGCCTTCTGGTAAGTCACCGTGTTTAATGCTTTTCTTTACAATGTTCTTATCTTTAGATAAGTTATTAAATAGTTTAGTATAGTTTGGAACACCTTCATATTTGTCGTGGAATACTTTACCATCTGGGTCTGTTTTAATTCTAGCCAATGCCTCTGGTGGTGGGTCAGATAGCCATTGTTTCTTGGAATAACCACGAACCTGGTCTTCAAACACCTGCTCATTCATTACTGGTGGATACCAAGGAAGCAACTCTCCACGAACATAAGACTTTAACAAAGTTTCGTGTGGCTTTACATCTGTATATTTATTTACAAATTCCCATACATCTTCATAGTCCGTATGCATGACGTGAACAAATTTTTGATAGTTTTCATTATCTACACAAGCCCCACCAATTTCATCACGTTCGTAAATGATTACATCTTCATCAGTGATAAGATTTGCAATTGTTAGACCAACAATTCCAGCACCTACAATATGAACTGTCATAACTTTTCAATAAACTTTCGGTTCTCTGGCTTAACCATCCATTCAACAGTTGCCCTTAAACTGTCGTCAAAATCAACAGGGTAACTATAGCCAAGTGATTCAAGTTTTGCACCATCCAAACCGTAGCGTAGGTCATGTCCAGGTCTTACAGAGTGAACGTCAATAAATTCATATTTAAGTTCTTTGTCAAGAATTTGAGCAACCATCTTTGCTAAATCTAAATTATTTAATTCTGTTCTACCAACAACATTCAGTCTTTCTGGTAGATTAGACTGAGGGTATTGAACAGGCTCAACATTATTCAAAATAAACATAATAGCATCTGCAGCATTCCTAGCGTGAAGATAGAATCTGCTACCAGGAGTATTGTTCTGAGCATGAATAGTTAGACTTTCATTGTCTAGAATATTCTTTACAATTTTAGGTAAATACTTTTCTCCATCTTGTCTTTCACCAATGATATTCATTGTATTGGTAATGATTAGTGGAACACCATAAGTTCTCCAATAAGAAATTGCGATATCTTCTTGTGCAGCCTTAGAAGCAGAATATGGATTAGAAGGAATCATTGGATTCCATTCTGGATGTGGGATGCCATCAAGCATTGGTCCGTATACTTCGTCAGTAGAGAACTGAATAAACTTTTTAGGTTGTAATCTTCTAGCAAGTTCTAGCATATTCAAAACTAAACTAATATTGTTTTGAATGAATGGGACTGGACTATCGATTGATGTATCAACGTGAGAAAGGCTGGCTAGGTTTACGATATAGTCAACACCTTCTAGTCTTTCAAGTAGAACTTCTGAGAATGGTGCTGTAAGGTCGTGAGTTACAATAGTAACACGGTCTTTATTGTTTTGATAATGAACGCTATCCAAGATACGTTCTGGAACACCTTTGTGTTTCCAACTGTCTATACCAATGATTTCCCAATCGGTATTAACCAAAAAATGGTCAATGAAGTGATGCCCACAAAATCCGCCAGCACCAGTAATCAATACTTTAGTCATATACAATCCTTTTCTGTATAAGACAATTATAACATAATTATTTTGTTCAAATTAAGCGTATTTTATTTAGGTCTTCGGCTAAGTTGGCATCCATATATCTTTTAAACTTTACTTCATCTACGTTAAGTTGTCTATGTATTTTATTATATATCTCATCTTTGACCTCTTTGCCATTGATTGGATGTATATGTTCCATTAAAATTCCTGGGAAATAGACTGCTCCACCCAAGTGGCTAAAGACTGTATGCCAGTAGTTATCAAAGTAGTTATGCTCTACCGCAGGGCATCCAAAGAAACCAACAGCAGTAATAGCATTACTAGTAATAAAAGGGTGTGTGGCTAATTTACCTTCCCAAACCATATCGTTGCCATAAACCATACCATAGACAGCGGAAGATAGTTGTTCGATAAATGGACTTTCAAATATTGTTTTAAATACAATGTCATCACCAATAAAACCAACATACTTATATTGACTTGCTATGTCTAATGCGTGAGCATTTATTTTTTGCATTAGGGTTATTCCTGTTGGGATACAGTAGTTAATTATTTCGGGGTATTGTTCAGCGATTGGATGATAGATATCACACTCATCTTCATCATGCAATAAATGAATATCTGACATGCCTTCGGTTATTTGATAGTATGATTCAAGACATCTAGTAAGTCTAGAATGTCTTCCTAGTCCACCATCTCTAACTGGTAGGATAATTGCTATTTTATTTTCCATATTTACATTATACCTTATTTGGTGTTATACTTATAATATGAAGTGTAATTTATGTAATTCCGTGCTACTTGAAATAGTTTATGGAATGCCTACCCCAGAAATGATTGAAAAATCTAATAATGATGAAATTGTTTTAGGTGGATTGTTTAAACCGTTTGGTCCAACTCATTATTGTCTTGAGTGTCAGGAAGAGTTTGTCCAGGATGAGGACACTCGCACACCCAAGTTTTCTCATAATAACTAATAATTTTTTTACAGTTCCAGTGATGACCTGTCATACAGAAACCACAAATACGCATTAACTAACTCTAACTAATTTACGTTTGATTGGGTCAAACTTTAGTGGGTGCTTTTTAGAAGCCTTGCCATTATTTCGATTGCTATTTCTAATTGAAGCCTTTTTACTTGCCATCGTAATCCTCCCTTACAAGCATAACGGTGGTAGCCATTACGGTTAGGATTGCTGCAAGAATTTCTGAAATTCCGATGGTATAGGGTTCAAAACCAATTGCACTATAAAGTATCAACAAAGGCACTTGAGCAAAAGCCATAAGTAATCCCCAAGTAAAAATGAATGCTAAATTTGTTCTCATTAAAACCAACCCTTTCCTAGTTCGTCTAAATCTTGTAGTGTTTTAAGTAGTTGTTGAGTCTTCTTCATTTGATATCCCATTTGGATAATGTCAAGACCAGTTACCTCTACTTCATCGCCATCGTCTAGTGTAACCGTGTATATACGGTCAGGGTAGATGATAAAGCGTGTTTTATTAGGCATATCCCAATTATACCACTAACCAAGCAATTAGCCAATAGTTTTAATGATATTCAATGCTGTTGTTTTAAGAGAAGAACCCAATGGAACATATCCAAGTGTCGCACCCTTTGCAGGAAGACATGTAGAAACTACATACTTAAACCAGTTTTGCACAGCCAAACCTTTACCATTAGAAACCTTTTGAGATGCTGGTCGCTTAGGAGCAAGACCGTAGGTAACGATTGACAACTGATAAGCACCAGGAACAACCTTCTTAAAATTAATAGAGATTGTTCCATTTGTTTCAACAGTCTGTGCGTTTAGGAACTTACCTGCAGCAGAAGCAGTAGGAGCAACGAATGTTCCAGCAGCGTTCTTAAGTTTGGCGATACCAACATCAGCAGTGATTGCGTCTGACAAGTCAAAGTAACCAAATGCGTTTGAGTTGTCTTCGATGTAGGTTGCAAGCAACTGTGAGTTAGCAAAGGCTACTGAATTAGATGCAAATCCACCAGAAGATATTTGCATGTCGTTGCTCTTAGCAACCCATCCACCAACAGTCTGTGATAGATAGTTAGTTAGATTAGCATTAGTTCCTGAACCTGATGCACGGTAAGCAACTTTGATTGCCTTCTTTGGCAACTTGATGCGTGTGTTAAGAGCCTTGATTGAAGCGTCATCCCAACGAGTAATAGTTCCCTTTAGGATACCAGAAACAATTTCAGGAGTCAACTGTAAGCCATCGCCCACACCAACTGCAGAATAGGCAAACACAACTGGACCACCGAATAGTGGAACGGTAACATAATCAAAGTTAGGATAACCAGATGTATAAGGAGTGTCAGTAGCAGCCCAGTCAACAAACTTGTTAGCAAACTCAGCACGTCCTGTTCCAGAACCAGTTGATACATAGGTTGCGTTATCTATTGTATATGAAGCAGAGCAACTTGATAGGGCTGAGGCAGCAAATGATGAACCCTTGCCTGATAGGGAATCTGCAGCGAGTGCAGGGGTAGTAGAGGTCAATAGACCAATAGAAAGAGCGATAGATATAATACGAGAAATCTTCATAACTCTATTGTAGGGGATATGTTTGTTAACTTAGTTAATGACTGGTAAACGCAAAATGAACTTATTTTTCGGTAAAAATCGGTCGGAAATATGAGGTCTTAACGCTTGACAAGCAAGCGAGTATCCTGTATACTTGGATATACAAGGTCCATTAAACGATAGGAACGTATGCAAACCTTTTTACCTTTTAAGCAGTTCGATAAGTCTGCACAAGCATTAGACAATAAACGTCTTAACAAACAAATCCTTGAATCTTACCAGATTCTTAAGGTATTATCTAACGATGACCCTAAAGCCGCTTGGCGTAACCACCCTGCTGTAAAGATGTGGCGTGGGTTTGAAGGGCAACTGTGGCTTTACACTATGGCTATGGTTAAGGAAGCAGATGTCCGTGGTATTAAAACTGATAAGAACATGGAGAATCTTACTAACCTTAAGGCTGTTGCTGGCGATGACTGGGGGTATTCAATTCCTAACTGGTATAAGAATCCTTTTGCATTGCAGAGATTGACTACTACACATAAGGCTAATCTATATACTAAAGACCCTATCTATTATTTTGAGTTCTATGATTCATTGGCTACATCTAATCCTTGTTGCCCTGAGCGTAAAGAACCTTGTAAGTATTACTGGGTTGCACATGACCCTAAGTTTGCTTCTAATGTAAAGGTGGCTGCATAATGGAACTAGACTACATAAAGGGACAAGTTGCAGAACGTAAACGCATTAGAAATCTTTTGGGTGAGTTTGGTATGAAGTTGGAGACAGAAGTTTCTGATGGTGATAATTATTCATTGGGTAGATACAATGCAATTTCTGAATTTATTGCTCTTCTAGATGGAGAATTACATGAATAAGTTTATTAGATTATTTAAGTGGCGTGTTCGTCTAATCCAAAAGGGGTATGATATGGGTTGGGAGCATGGATATGAAGCAGGTATGATTGAACAAAAAAACCAGATTGTAGATAAGGTTGATAAGTTTATCAAAGATGTTGATTGGCTTAAAGAAGACCCTTATACTCGTAAAGATATTGTTGAAGCAATTAAGAAGCATGAACCAGAGAAGGAGTTAGTTGGATGGGCAGATTAGCAGAAATAGATGCAGACTTGCATGAGTTACCTGACTATGAGAAAGGTATTCAATTTGAGCGTGAACGCATAATTAATGAACTAAAAAGAACAACTACCAGATTTGAGATTCCATTACAGGCAGGGGAACTTAAAGAACTCTGGGAAAACTTCCTAAGAGATAACATCATCAAGATTATCAACTTGGAAGTAGAAAATTCGGGGAATAAAGAATAACCTTCATAATACCTAGTATAAATTAAACCTAATAGAAAGAATAACCTATGAAGAAACACATACACACATTCAAGTATAAGAAACTAACGCCAGGAACAAGAAAGCATAAGCCTTTTGTCCTGAAAGTCTGGCTATGGGGGATAGCGTTCTCCTATCAAACAAAGAAATCAATAGGTGGATTTGCTTTATCAAAGAATGCAGGGATACCTACTGTTGATATAAAGTCAGATGCATTTAGACGTAAATATCCGAGGGCATAAGAAAAGAATGCAAATATTAACCCTAGTAAGAACACAGTATGGAAGAACACTATATTGTGATATGTGTGATACAGAGTTCTTTGAAGACTTTGTTTTAGACCATACAGAATCCTTTATGGAAGCACACAGACATATCCACAAAAGGAGTAGATTGGATACCCCCGATATTCCTGATGACGAAGATAAGACAAACACTATTGAAATAAATAGAGATATAGAGTATAGGACAGAACAGTTATCCACAGGATTACCTGTCAAAATACCCTTGATTTCACCATCAAAAGTAACAATTTATCCACAGAAATAACATAGTTATACACAAGTTATCCACAGGGTTATCCACAGATAAATCTTACTGAATATATTTGATATGATAGTGGAGCAAAGTGGAGAATATTTATATGGGTAATAGAGCAAATCATTAATAATCCTCGTAATCATTTTGCCAAATACCCATATCTAAACATCAAATAGCCCCTATCATAAATATGCCAATTTGTCAAGGTTTTTTATCAAATTGTTATAAAAATATATCAAATATTAAATAAATAAACATTATATGTATAAAAATGTGGATAAATTATATAGGTTCGTAATACCTGTATATGCCTATGTGTTTATACTTATACTAGGGGGAATCAAGACACTTCGTAATACCCTGGCTCTGCCAGCCCCTTCGGGGGTATCGTAAAGAATAAGCAATATTACCTATAGTACAAATACCTCTTGACAAATAGCCTGATATGTGATATAGGGGATTTTTTTATATGTTCGTAATGTCAAATAGATTTGTTTGATATATATGGATTTTGGGGAAAAATATTATACCATCGTAATCCCGATTTGTCAATAGGAGTTTTATTACAATTTGGTAACTTTGGTCGGCACAAGATAGCCCCTTTGTCAAGGGCAATCCTGCATTAGTTTTCTTTTGAAAGCAATTCGTCTAGGTCATCAAAGCCAGTGTCTTCTAAATCTAAACCATTTAGCAATAGGTCAAATGCTTCGTCAATTAGTGGAACAATCTTATCGTTCTTATCAATCATACCACTATCTAAGGCATACGCTAATGGCAAGCCTAAGTCATTGTATTCAATAAAGTCTTGGAAGTTTTGGTCATTGCGATACTCCATCCAAAGTGTAGATAGAATAAATGCTTTGTTCTCAAATGTTGTTGCCATTGCGATTTTCCTTTTCTGCTGTTGCTGTTTCATAAATAACTTGTAATCTATTATACATCAAATCACTTGTAAAAGCAAGATGATAACCCACATCTTCTAGATTTAGTCGTAGGTCTGCTAATATGTTTGTTAGTTTGATTACTGCTTTTTCTTCGTTGGTTATTACTTTTCTTCTCATATTACTCCAATATTCTATTATACCAAAAATATAGGGGAAGCACAAGTAGCAATTACCTATGCTTCCCCACGGTAGTCAGACACAGAAACCCCTAACTGCTCTGACTGTTGACAGGGAGTGTTCTCAACCCATCAAGTTTATTAATACTATCAATGTGATACAAATCATCTACGTCATGGATAGGGATGGTAGTAGGGTCTCCTAGTGAGTCAATGAATCCCTGGATACCCTGACTGATATCTAATGTATACAGTTCGTCCGCAAAGTCAAACCAGTCAGTGCCATATTCAATCTCACTGCGATGCTCACGAATCTTTGCAGTCTCTTCACTATTAGTCTTATAAAGGATTCCTGTATAGACTTTTCGAACACCACCATACACGTCATCAATATCATCTGCAATATATATAGCAGGATTAATAGTGATTGTATCTTCTACTACTACTTCATCATTTACAACGTCTTCTTTATACCAAACGTTCAGGTCCCATAAAATCATACTATTCTTTGCTCCAATTCTTCTAGTGTAGGTCCTTTGAAAGCATCAGTATACCGCATTTGCTGTGAAATGTCAAGCACATAGTTGATTGCATTCTCCCAGCCTTCTTGGTATCCTGCATCATAATCAGGGTTGTTGTTATACTTATTAATCTTATCTTCCATTAGTAGTTCCAATCTGTATAGGTTCCATCGCCACCACATTGGTCGCAATTCTCATTTGCTTCATCTGTTTCTTCATTATAGCAGGAGCATGTGACAAACTCACAAATGGTAATACAGATGTCATCGTCTTCCTGCCATGGTATTTCAGTAATGTAGTATTGAATACGATTTACATAGTGATAGCCACTAACAAGATAGACACCGTTATCGCCATCCATTTCAGTCCAGATAGTATTAGGGTCTTGTGAGCATACAAAGGCAAGTTCATCACCATATGTCTCAAAAGAGCAACACTCACCAGTTATATGATTAGGGATAGGTTTATATTTGACTTCCCACTCTTCATAGGTCATTTCACTCATTAGAACTCAATCTCACAGTCATCAAAGTCAGTACGCCAAGACTTGTTACCATCCCACACAGCAAATTCACCTGCGTAGTCTTCTGCTTTACTTTGGATTTCATCTTCATCGTTAGGGTCTTCTACTTCAATATCAACTTCGGTAGAATACCAGAAACGGATTTTTGCTGTTACTTTTTCCATAGGGTTTACTCTCTCTCTTAGAAATGGAAATCTACTGGTACTAAACAGTATAGCACCAAAGGGTCTGGATTGTCAATAGTCTCTAGCAAGTTTTTTCTTAGATACGATGTTTGGGGGGTATCGTTGATTGAATCAAAGAACTTACTATCATAAGACCAATAGCCTTTTAGTATTCTCAATGCCTGATACAAACTATATACATTGGCTTCATAGATGTCTTTGTTATTTACTTCTTCACCTGCACCATACTTGGTCATTAGTGTATGAATAGTAGGATAATCAAACTCAGCAAGGTATTCATTGAAGATTGACCTTTGTGATAAATCTACCATATCTAATGCTTCTAAAAACTCACAAGCATTCTCATCAGTATATACTAGAACAGGAACTTCATCCCACCTACCACCAACCATAGACCAATCAGACCAGCCACCAACAAAGCCATTCTCATCAGACCATTCATTTAGCCAGTCACCTACTTGGGCTTTAGCAATTGCTCTTACTTCATCTAAATCAGTAGGCTCATCTAGTTCTACTAGTGTCGCTACATATTGCATTGTATGCATAGGGTTTGCTCTTTCTCTCGTTATATATCTATGATACAGCAAATGCAGCGAACATACAAGCATTTCGGGGAAAATGTTACCATTTCGTAATCAACCAGGCTGACTATTAGTTTACATAATGTTTTGGGAAAATTGTTATGATATCGTAATGATGTTTGATGTTTAGTTATATTATTATGTAAAGTTGGTCGGCACAAAACCAGGGCAGTCAGATTGCTCCAACCACCCTGGTCCCCATTATCCCTATATGTCAGCCAAAACTTCTTTACCAATTCTAACAAACTCATCCAGTTCATCTGACCTTGTTAGTCTCATCTCTATTAGTTTCAATACTTCTAGAGTAGGCATTTGATTTATACCCTTGACTTTCTTGAAGCCATCAATCATAGACAGGACGATTTCTTTATCAGTCATCTCAGACATTATGGAACTCCACACTAATCATCTCAGTTAGGTCATTATACTTGACAGAATTATAAATGATTTCTGCTAATTCGTTGATTGCTGAACGCTCCAACTCTTCGTCAGTTCGCTTCAACTCTTCGTAGTCTTCTTCGGTTCCGTCTTCGGTATCAAAGTCTTCTACTTCGCTGATGAAGATGTTATCTTTATTGACATCAATCAGGTATGTAATTGTTGCTGAAACCATTCTCTTAGTTTCGTAGTGTTCGTCAGTTAGTTCAAGCATTCTTTTTCTCCCAGTATTCGTCCTGAGCAATCATACTATCCAAATCGCTAATGCGACCTTCAATACACGCAATCGCATACTTGCTCAATGACTTTGTGTGTAGTTCGTTTTCTAGTATTGCTAGTTCTTCTTTGTGTTCTTCAAGCATAGTTTTATTCACATCTACTTCTTTCTCTTCTAAATAGGCTTTGGCTTTTGTTGCTTCCCATTCATCGTGGGTAGGGCAGTAATCTTGATTACCTTCGCAGATTTCACAAAACGAGTGGCAGTCAAAACTACCTTCGTGTTTTGGACACTCTACTTTGTCGCATTCACAATCACTCATTATCTTCTTCTACTTCTTCTTCATCTTCGCATTCACATTCGTCTTCTGGATTGTCGCAATCTTCGCAATGTGGCAATTCTTCTACTCTAATGTCTTCAACGCTGTCGTATTCAAGAGTAGCGTTATCACCATAGTAGGAAGACCAAGCCAACTGCTCTGCTTCTGCTTCGCTATTTGCTTCAATCTCTCCACAGTAATTTACTTGGATTTCTACATAGTATTTTCTCATAGGGTTTTCTCTTTCTGTTAGGTTCTTATTATAGGGGATACCACTGACATTAGAACATCTGTGATGCTTGCTCTAACATCTCGTCTTCTAGGATTACAAAGTTATACTTAGTAAGGCTATCAGTCTTCTCGTTGTAGATACCCCTAATCATCTTTAGGAATGATTGGAATTCGGGACCACTGGTGTCGTGCCAGCCTCGTTCAGCAGAGTTCCATAGTTGCTTTTCTAGGCTTTCTAGCCCCCACACGATAAACTGTAATCTTTGATAGGATTGTAAGTCATCTGCGTCAGGGTAGATGTAAGGTGCGTTGTCTTCGTCATAAACAGGGGTAAGGATAATAGTTTCGTTTTCATTCATAAGTCAATTATACAGATGACCACTGACAAATGCAATAGTTTTAGGGAAATCTTAACCATTTCGTAATCAACATAAATGATTAACTAGTTAGAAATTGCCGACCCAAATTTCGCACTTTGTCAAGTGAGAAATTGGTAAGCAGTTTTTAGACTTGCTCAGGTCTGCGAGATTATACGCTTGCCAAAACCAAGTTCATCAAACGATTTTTCTCTGCGTTGATTACAGGGTCAAAACCAGAAGCACTTGCGTAAATGCTTTCGTTGTTTGAACCACGAGAGTTGCGATACCAATCTAGGCGTTCTGTCAATGCGTTCAAAGCACCCCAAGCAGTTCCTGAAATTGTGTTGTTGTAATCGCCAACATAGATAGATTGAATAAGGTCAATCTTATCTGACCACTTCTTCATAGAACCCTTGCTGTCCTTAGTTGGCATTGGATACGCTTTTAGAACAATCTCATCAAACTTAGCCTGTGTGATTTCCTTAGCAATCATTTCCTTAGCAAGTAAATCAAACTCGTCTAAGTAGTGATTAGCAAGACCCAACGCTTCACGAGCAACAGCGATTTTACCTTCTGCTGTTTGTGTGTGTCTAATCTTGAAAGTTTGTTTGATACCCTTTTTACCTTTTAGAGAAGATAGAGCAAGGTTTAGAGTGTTAGCACAAACTACACGAACAGGAGTAATAGACGCTTGGATAGCGATACTTCCATCGTGGCTTGTGTTTAGTAGCAGGTATGACTTGACAACATCAGACACGCCATTAGGGTCAAGGACAGTTTCACGCTCTAATGCGATAGAACCGAAAACTTGTCTGCCACCCTTGATTGAACCAGCAGTTTCCCAACGCCCACCACCATCTAGCAAGTTATCGCCAAATGAAAACAAGTCTTCATTTTGTAGTGGAACATAACGCTCACCAACGACACCAAGAATGTCTGTTTGTTCTGCGTTGAATGGATTTGTGCGAGATACGAATGAGTAGTTTCTGTCGCTAGTAAAACCAGCAGGGACAACCACATCTTCAAGACGAACATTCCAATTGTCTAGTTTTGCTAATTCCAACATCTTAGCAGTTGATACTTCTTCCTGAAACACAGTTCCAAGATTGTGCCAAGCAGGTTGGCGTAGGGAAGCAAAAGACGCTTCGCCTGTTGCTTCGTTGATTTCTAATTCGTGAGCCATAAATGGACACCTTTCGTGATAAATGGATTTATTTGATACTCAATTATCCCATTATTTCGGGGATTTGTCAAGTGTTTCGTAAAACAATTTTACTAGTGTTACCAAAACGTTATGGGGGTCGGCACAAAAAATCCCCCTGCTAATTTTACCTATCTAATTAGGATAGTCAATCTTCACAGGGGGAAGTGTGTGAGTAGGTGGATTGTCTATTACCACCAAGGAGTAGTCTGGGAGTCTCTTATAGTACCGCCATCATCCTACCAACGCTTTCAACCGCTAAGTTGGGGTCGCTAAACCCACGCTGTGCCTTTCTCGTTCCTCCTAGACAAAGAACTTCGTTCAGCCATACTCCAAGCAAATCGTCATTCGCTTGTTTGTTCTCTATTTGGGAATTGAACCCAAACTAAACAACCTTGTTAGAGATAAGCAGTTTAGACACTTGCTTAGGTGTTTAGGCGTAAGCCTATGGTTTATAGCAACTCCATTACAGAGTTGTATGTGGAAGCACTTACTTCTTCCTGATTTGTTAGTTTTAGAACAGCCAGAGTTTTCTCTAAAACAGACAACTTAGTTGTGTGGTCTCTGCCAATCCACTCTTTACGATTTGGGTCTTCTGGTTGCTCTGGCATTTCTGGCAACTCAAACAAGTCCTTATCCAAAGTGATTTGGACATCATTGCGATAAGATGTGCTAACATCTAGGCTATCGTTATCAAACAAGACTTCTGGGTTAGAAGCAATCTTGGATAGGGCAAGGTTTAGGACAGACTTCTTGTATGCCTTTACATCTTCCTTGTATTGAGCCTTTGCTCTTGGATAATCTGCGATAGCAGTTTGGATTGTTGCGATTTTGTCTTCCAACAAAGCGATTAGACTTGATGTTGGAACTTTTACTGATAAGGCTCTTGCCATTATTTTCTACTTTCTATTAGGGTTATTTGTATAATACAATTATACAGGTTGATAAGGGATTTGTCAATAGGGTTGAGCAGTTTTTTTGCCAGACTTGCTCAGGTCTGCCCTATTTCTAGGACTTACTTAGCAGTTGTCCAGCGTGGCTGTCCAGCAACATCAAGTTTGATACGGAATGAACCATTTGCGTTCTTGATTACTTCCTGAACTGTGCCAACAACGCCAGACTTCTGGGTTGCGAACTGTGAGCCAACAGATGGAATGGTAAATGTGTTTGCCATTTTTGCTTCTTTCTACTTGTAGTTTTTCTCAACTTTTGTTGATACTACAAGTATAAGGGAAAATGGGGGAAAAGTCAAGGGTTTCGTAAAAGATTTCGTAAAGCGTTATCATTCTGTTATTTTTGGCTGCCGACCCCGAAGGGTAGTGCTATTCGTTCTGCTCAATAAAAGTTTTAGCAACCAACCAAGCCCTATACATAAGTTCTTCATTTTGACCTGTCCAGTCCCAGTGAAGCAATCTACCTATGGTATGACTATTTCTTTCTTCTAAGTCTGCTAATACTATTTCGTATGCTTGTGCTAGTTCCATTAGTTCTCCACTTCTGCTAGTGTTTCGCTGTCCCAAGTTTCATCACCCTTTTTGAAAAAGCGTTCCATTTCAGGCAACCAATCTAAGTCCATTTCTTCTTCTGCTTCTGCCAATAGTTTCTTAGCGTGGTCTAGGTTGTCTGCTTCAAAGGTGATAGCCCATTTGCTTTCTTCCCAAAAGTTGAATGCGTATTTAGGCATTAGTATCCTGCTTTCTCTAAAATAGCCAATAAGGCTTCTGCTTGCTCATCTGTTAGTTTTTCGATTGCTTCTTCGTTGATAACATTGTCAAAGTTTATCATTTGTTTCCTTTCGTTAGTTCTATTATAAACCCTACCACTGACATTAGATAAAGTCACTATCCCTTAGACCTGTTTCCTGACCATAGATTGAATACCCCTTGGAAGAGTCAAGACCCCAAGGCTCATCTCTTATGTCCATTAGGTAAGAGTCTGTCTTACAAACATCACACTCTACGATGTCAACATCATCAAATAGTTTTTCACACCAGTTGCATTGAACCTGAACTATCATTAGTTATCCTCTTCTAACTCTTTTGCGTATTCCCTGAACTTTTCCCAAACATCTTCATGTCCATACATTTGCTCTACTTCTTCAAGCAGGTCATAGAACATGTTTCGCCAATAGTTTACTTCTGCCATTATCTCTCACTCTCTAACCACTCTTCACAAACGGAACAAGCCCACTCTAAGTTATCTGCTTGGGTAAAGTCGTGGTCATTTTCTTCAAACCACTTAGCAAAACTAGGTCTTAGCCAGTCAGCACAAGTGTCAAGGTATCCGTAAAAGTGTTCGTCAAAACTCTCGTTATCTACAACAACAAGGTATTCTGCTTCACCATAGTTTCCATCAGGGGCTACATACAACATAGGGTTTTCTCTCTTTCTTTGATAGTTCTATTATACAGCCTACCCCTGACATTTACAAGGGCTATCGTAAATAAGTTATGGATTTGTTATTTTTGGTCGGCACAAAAAATGAGCAGTTTATACACTTACTCAGGTGTTAGGCGGAAAAGAAAGGTTAGAACCGCCTAATTCTCTTCACTAGAAATTATACCTGTGAAAGTATAATCATTTAGATTTTCGTGGCTTAGGGTAAAGTCCAAGTCATCAGCATCAAACTCTTCGTCAATAGGCATAATGACTTCTACCTGAAACTCTGCCTGAACCACAAATGTTTTTAGTTGTGTTAGTGAAACATCAAGTTCGTTAGCAACATAGAAAATGGTTTCTCTGTCGTAGCCATTCTCAATAGCGTTCATTAGAGTTTCGTTTAGGTAAGTTTCGTGGTCTTGCCTTGCTCTAACTTCCCTTGCGTATCTGCTATCAAGCAATTCGTAGTCTGCTTGTAGTTTTGCTAGTTGTGCTAGTAGTTCTTCTATCTTGCCATTTAGGGCAGTAAGAACAGGGTGCTTGCTTTCGTTGTTTTCCATTTATTTATTCCTTATCTTTTGTTGTATTTCTATTATAAACCTAACCACTGACATTAGGGGTTGGTTTCGTTTCCTTTATCTACTCCACAGGCGGAGCAGTAAAGCGGTGAGCCAATCCATTCGTGATTACTCTCACACTCTAAGACTATTTGTTCCATTAGTCTTCGTCTTCTTCATCATCGTCTTGGCAGGTATCTCCACAATGAGAAAAGCATAAGTCGCATTCGTCTTCTTCTTGCTCTGCCCCTTGTGGAATAAGTGTGTCAAAACCATCATTCTCGTCTTCGTTCTCACCTACGCTATGAACACCCTGAATAAACTTCAAGGCACAACTTTCGGCATACCACTTTTTTAGAGTGTCAAACATTTCTGCTGGTTTCATTTCACTTCTAGTTCTAATCTCGTCATACTGATACTCACGCATAAGTTCTACTTGCTTATCATCCATAAGAACATAGATTTTGTGGCAGGTATCAAAAGCGATACCCTGAGCAAACTGAACTGCCATTTCTACATCATCCCAATAATCTTCCATTGGTTTCCTTTCTTTGTTGTAGTTCTATTATAAGGGCTACCCCTGACATTTAGGGGACATTTAGGGTGTTTCGTAAATGATTTATCGTTTTGTTACATTTGCGGTCGGCAGCCTGGCACCCTCTTTCGAGGGTAGCAGGACTACTGATTTAGTAAGAATAGCAGTATTGCTAAACTTCCTATTGTGATTATCGTTATTGTTGTATTCATACTCTATTGTCTCACATTACTCTCTACAAGTCAATAGGCTCTTCGTCATTGTGAGTAAAGTATTCGTTAGAGCAATCAACACACATACCAAGTTCTTCTGCGTGAGTATCAACAGAGATGGCGTTATCGCAATTGTCGCAAGTAGTCATCTTGATAAAGTCAATCTCAAAGTTTGCTCCCATAGGTTCATCGTGAGATGAACGCCTAGCAGTTAGTTTCTTGTTTGGAATGTCTAGTGTCCAAGTGATACGGAAATCTCCGTCAAGGGCTAACGCTCCGTGTAGTTCTAGAATGTCTGTATCCTTGTATCCACTTCTACCCTGCCAACCAATCTTAGTTCCAGAGATACGGATAAGGTCATCTTCGTCAATGTCATTCAGCAACTGCCATTCGCCAATCACCATCATCACATCTTCCTTCTGCCAGTAGTAGCAATCGCCTTCGCAATACTCCATAGCAACAAAGTCATCTAGTTCTTCGTCAAAATAACTACACTGACAATCTGTTGATACTGTCGCAATCATTACATCTAAGTTTTGTTCCATTAGTTTTCCTTTTCTTTTGATAATACTATTTTACTTGATACCACTGACATTATGGTCTTGCTTATGGTGCAGACAAGTAGTGCATACCAGCGTCCAATCAATTCCATCTCGCTCGTCTGGAGCAAGGGTATCTGGAGCAAAATCATTACACGGATAAGTAAGATACTTAGCCTTTATGTATTTCACCATCTGGTTATAGTGAGTCTGGAGCATAGCCATAAACTCTTTATCGCAGAATAGTTCTGTCCAATCGTCACCCATACCTGCTTGTAGTCCAAGGTTGGCAACGTGTCTATCCATTACAACTGGTCTCATTTTTTTCCTTTTCTTTTGATAGTTCTATTTTACCTGATACCACTGACATCTTGCCATTCACCGCAACCCTCGCAGACTGCATCTCCAATAAGGGTATTCCAAATTAGAGGTTGGTGAGAACAAAATAAACACTTATGGTAGGTGTATCCCAATAACTCCATGTCTTTTTCGGACAAGGCTCCCCAATAAATTTTATGAGTTTTATTTATACAATCTAAACATTCCATTAGTTTCCCTTTTCTTTTGATAGTTCTATTTTACAGGCAACCACTGACATTACTCACTTGTCAGGGTAGCAAGGGATACATCTTTAGGTCCATCTTCGGTATAGATTACATACCAATCTCCAGAGCCAAACATAGACTCTCGCAATACCTTCATCTCAATTAGTTTTTCTACTGATACATTCATGGGGTTTCCTCTTTCTTTCGTAAGTCTATTATACATACGACCACTGACATTGTGCCGACCCCGAAGGGTACCTAGTTACAGGTAATCAAAAACATCTCCATCAAATCTATCAGTTTCAAGATTATCCATTAGTTCAAAAACATCTATTTCACCATTGTGATACTGCTCAAACATTTCCTTGAAGTATTCTTTGTCTTCGTTTTCCATTTACTCTCCTTTGTTTGATAAGATAATTATACTACTGACCACTGACATTGGCTAAAACTAGGGCTTGCTGTATTGCATCAATGATGTTGCCTGTAATTCCATACTCATTATCTAGGTCATCTTTTTTAGCAACAATAAACCATGGGTTCATGTGCCAATAGAGTTCTTCGTTAGCCTCTGCTTCACCAACTTTGTCATCTGTATCTAAACCAACTTTGATAAAGTCCGTGTTTGTGTATAGTCTTTCGCCATTGTAGTCAACTCTCATTTCTCCACAATGAAATACTGACCACTCACCATCTTCACTACACCATACCTCGCCATTGTCATAGAAGACATCTAGGGTTTGATTAGGGTCAATGTTGTATTTTTCAATAATAGTTTTCTTATCCATTTAGGACACTCTCCATAACATAGTCATCTAAACCAAAACGCTTGATTAGGTCTAGTGCTGGAACTCCGTCTTCACCTGTTATTTCTGGCAGGGTATTCAGGATAATAGGCTGGTCAGGATTATCTCCATTTACAAAGTCAAGAGTAAAAACTATTTCCTCTGCTAACTCTCTTAGGTCTATACCTACAAACCTAGTGTGGAAACCTCTACCTCTTAGGATTTGATAGATTTGTTCTTCTAGTGGCAGGTCTGTTATGTCCATTAGATTTACTTTATTTGATTTAGCCATTAGTTATACTCCTTGATAGCCTTGATGATGTTAGCCTTGCGAGAACCCTTACGCTTGGCAGGGGTAGCGACTAGGTGCTTGTTTAGTAACAGACTTCTAAAAAGTTCTGCTGAGTGTGCGTTGCGAGTTGCCTGAGCAACTTTATTTAGTGGTGGCTTTCTTTTCTTCATAGTCCTATTATACACAATACCACTGACATCGTGGAGATTTTGGGTGTGTTTCTTAATTATCGTAACCTAGATGTAACCTTGGGCTGCCGACCCAAATCGCCACCCCGAAGGGTAGCGATTGAGAAAACTAAAAAGGTTTTAGTGTGTCTATCTCTCTAGCCAACTTAGCGATAACATCTTTTTGGTTATCTATAATTTTAGAATAATTAGCAAGCAAATAACTCTGCCAGAATAAATAACCAACTAGAATAACTCCAAGTATTGCGAATACAATTTCCATTTAGAAATCCTCTCCTAAGCAAGCGTCAATAAACTTAGAACGCATAAATCTCTCGTTGTCATCTGCGAACATTTGAGCAAAGTCATTTACCATTGCTTCAAAACTGTCAGCAGTTTCGGGGGTAGAGTAAAAATCTCTGCGATAGTCTGCCAAAATCTCAGCAGTGCTAACATAGTCCTTGCGTGTCATCATTAGTTATCTTCCTTTACATTTCTAGTTAGTAGAACAGTGATTAGTTCTTGGATTTCAGCAGTATTTAGTTCTAGTCCAAGTTCAACAGAGTTGCTAGTTCCGTGTCCAGCGTGGTTGCGAACTAGGATAGTTAGGTTGAACAGGTTGTTAGTGCCAAATGTGAAGCCACCAAAGGTGTATCTCTTTTTTTCATTTTCCATTTTATTTTCCATTTCTTGTTGATGTTATTATTTTACCAGCGACCACTGACATTAGACTAGGTATTCTGCCCAGTCTTCTAGGTCTTCGCCTAAGTAGTTTAGTGTTTCTTCGTTTAGTGGCATTATGCCCTTGTATTCATTACAAGACCAGCAACCAATAGCGTCTTCCCCATAGACTTCTAGACAAAATACGCAAATAGTTTTCATTAGTTTTTCCTTTCTTGATACTTCTATTATAAGCGATACCACTGACATTTGGCAATAGGAAATGGGGAAAATCTTTTTTTATCTTAAATGTTTTTCGGGCGTGTCGTGGTCGGCACCCCGAAGGGTGCTGAGTTAGCAATCTCCGAAGAGTTCGCTCTCAACAGTTGACCAGTCATCCTCATACTCATTGAGGTCTTGGTCTCCCTCATAGTTGTCTGGCTCATAGTCATCACTGTATAGTAGCATAGTTGCCTTTCTTAGTTAGTAGTTTGATTATAGTGCATACCCCTGACATTGCGAGCATACGCTCTGCCATACCACTGTCCGTCATAGATTTTCTCAGCGAAAGTGATAGGCTCACCCTGACTTCTCAGGTGGTAGATAAAGTTTTCAGCCTCATCATCTTCTTCAAGATAAATAGTATTTCCGTTGATGTAGCCAAAACCTGATGCGTAGTTTATTGCTTCAGGGAATTCGATTAGAGAAACTTCCATCCATCCGTGTGAATCATCAGAAATGAAATTGAATACTGCCATAGTTAGTGCCTTTCTTGGTTGATAGAATAATTATACAGGTAGCCACTGACATTTACTTAGCGTACATTTCCCAGTGTGTTTCGCATACCCAAGGTAAGTCATTTCCAATTTGGACATAGCCAATCCATTCATTAGAACAGAAATCGCAGGTGGTCTTTTCTTCCATAGTTAGCCTTTCTTAGATAAAATAATTATACAGGGGACTACTGACATCAGCACTTAATACACGACACGCCAGGGGCGGTCGGCACAAAAAAGGTGGCATGTCAAGAAGACACACCACCAATTTTATTTATTGATTTACTAAATATATAAACACTAAAACTGTTAAAATTATTCCCAGAGCAATCATTCTTCATTTTCCTGCTCTTGCAAAAAGTCTGCATACTCTTGAACAGAAATTTGATACATGATTGGGTCGCAGTTTGCTAAAATTTGTGATGGATAAAAATCTGTGTATCCAATTCTGTATGGTGGATAAGTTTCATCCAGCATTTCATCATGCATCTGCTCTAATTCTTCTTGAGTAAATTTTTCATAGATGTCCATTAGTTTTTTTCCTGTTCTTTATTTTCAGCGATTAGTTTTTCAAAAAAATTGAAGTGGTCAATTAGTTTATCAAGAATTATTATTTCTTCTTCACTCATTATTATCTTCTTTCTTGTGTGTTTGCAATGCACCTAGCGTATAGGCTTGGTCAAAGATTTGTCTAAAATTGACAACCTGATAAATATCAGTGTTGGCTTCATCAGCATAAGCCTTTACCTTGTTCCAGTAAGTCCAGAAATCTTGCTCACGCTGTTCATAGAACTTGTCCATATTATCCATTTTATTTTTCCATTTCTTTTAGGTATTTCAATTATACAACTGACCACTGACATCAGTAGCGGACACAAACGTGTCCATTTACCAATTCAGCAAATTCTTTATCAGTAGAGAATTCAATTTCAACTCCACACTCTGCACATTCAGCAACATCAAAAATAATGCTGTTAGTCTCTTCAAATAGTTCTGCCATTTTAGCCATTAGTTTTACCTTTCTTAGTTAGTTCAATTATACAGGGCACCACTGACATTTAGCCTAGCGGACACGCTTGGCTTCTGGGTGTTCTGCTAGAAATGGGAGCAAGTCGTAGAAATGAATAGCAGATACAACTGTTGAGCCATTTATGGTGTATTCAAATAGGGTGTATCTCTTGCTAGGGTTCTTGTGTAGTTTGGTTGGTAAGTTCATTAGTTAGCCTTTCTTGTTATGTTTCTATTATAGGGGATACCACTGACATTTAGGGGATTTAGGGGGTGTTTCTTAACTCTCGTAACCAAATCGTTATAAGTTATCCACAGGGGTCGGCAAAAATCTTGGGGTATGTCAAGCGACACACCCACAAGATTATTTTTTTATTTCTTGCGTGATTTGATTATGAACATCAACGCCAAGATTAGAGAACCAACTACAAACTGAACACCAACTAACGCCCATTGACCAGAGAATACTTTATAACTCTCTTGGTCATTGATTAGTGAAGTGTATCTATAAGCGTCAGCGATTACAAAACTGAATACACCTAAGATTAGTGTTGAGATTACTAGAGCAACTTTTACCATTATTTATTTTCCTGTTCATTAGTTTTGATTTGAGAAATAAAGTCTTCTCTCATTGACTTTTGGATTTCTGCTAATGCGAGTTTCCAGTCTTCCATTTATTTATTCTCCATCTTATTTACCATTTCTATCAACTTTTTACGCTGAGTTTCATTTAGCAAACTCCAACACATACCAGACAGGTAAGGGTATGGAGCATCAGCAGAAACTGAGTTCTTAGTTTTTAGGGCTTCTACTACTTGGTAGATGTTTGAGTTCTTGTCTAACATTTATTTTCCATTTCTTTTGATTAGTTCTATTTTACAGGATACCACTGACATTAGGCGTTAAACACGCCAGAGCGTTAGCCTTGTCTTCTAACTTCTGCTAACCAAGCAAGGTATTCCTGCTCTGCTACTAACTGCTCTGGTGTCATTTCTTTTTCACTCATTTATTATTTCCTTTTCTTTATACCTTTATTATACACCTGACCACTGACATTTGATTATTTAGACACGCTTTATTTCTGGAAAATTTTTTGGCGTGTCGTATTGACATTTGGAAATTTTTGCGGTCGGCACCCCGAAGGGCTTTTGTCAAGTGCGACACACCTACCAGCGATAAGTGTGTATGTGTTCAGCAACCAACTTCTCAAACTCAGTTTCAGTTGCGAATAGGATTTCAGTTCCACACTTAGCACACTCAGCAATCTCCAACTCTGGATAGTTAGTTGCCTCGAATAGTTCAGCCATTTTTGCCATTAGTTTTTACCTTTCTTGATTAGTTTTATTTTAGCAGATACCACTGACACAGACTAGTAAGGTCTGGTCGCAGTTTTGCAATCGTGGTTATCTAGTAGAGTTTTGAACTCTTGCTCGCTGCTTGAAAACAGTGAATCACAGCATTTGGAGCAACTTGCTTCAATGAGAATGATTTCCATTGGCTTCCTTTCGTTATAGTTATACACTACCACCTACCACTGACATTTAGGGAAAAGAATCCCCCAACGTAAATCGAACATTTGTTCGGGGTCGGCACCCTTTCGGGTGTTTTGTCAAGTCTAGTCTTCGTCATCACCCCAGTCTAGGGTGTCCTCACAATCTGAGCAGACCTGCCCCCAGATTTGAACAGAGGGAGTGTTGCAGTAGCAGCAGTTTTCCATAGTGGAACCTTTCGTTAGGGTAGAGCGATAGTTGTTTCGATTAGGTGGTCAGGGTATCCAGCAAGGCAAGCCTCACATGAACGGAACACATTGCCATTAGAAATAACAACAAGGTGAGCAGGGGTAGCGACTGAGCAAAGGAAACAAGTTGATTTATTCATAGTTATAACCTATACCATACCACTGACATTTAGGGAAACGACACGCTCCACTTAATTCGAACATTTGTTCGGGCGGTCGGCAAAAAATTTTTGCGTTAGCAATTTTATTTTTACTAACACAATTATTTTTTTTGCTAATTTATTTTTAGCGTTGCTTTACTCTATAAGAGTGAGCAAGCAACACACGAGAACGCAACACGCACTCCATTTTTAGAAACGCTAAGAAATAAGTTTCGCCATCACTGACACGCATTTCGTTAGAATAACTTTTCACGCCTAACTCATTTAGTTCAGCAAGTAAGTTTTTTACTTTTACAAACTCACTCGTAGCAAAACTATCTAGTTCAGCAGAGTATTTCCACTCACTATTTTTTTGAGATAGCATTGTATCATTTTCATAGTCATAGTTTAGATAAACATTGCTAAGGTTGATTAGTTTGTTATGGATAGCGATAGACTTTTCACCATTAGGCAGTTCTGCGATAGTCGCATAAAACTTGCGATAGTCGCTAAGTGATAGAAGGATTTGGGTTTCTTTCCAAGTTTTTATTTTCATTTATTTCTCATTTCTTTTTTGTAGATTATTATTTATTTAGTTTTGTTTTTGTTTAGTTATTTATTTGCTGATTAGTTTATTTGCTATTTCTAGGCTCACCTAATCAGGCTCACTAACTAAACTAAGTTTTATTTATTTAGTTTTGCGAACATTGCCATAAGTTCATCAAACTCGCTTGCTGTCATTACATCACTTTCTGCGATACGCATTAGTTCTTTGTATCTTGCTTTGATTTCGTAGTTAGTCATTTGACTTGCCTTTCTTTTATCTATTATTACTCTATACCCTACCACTGACATTTAGACCCTTTGACACGCCCATTATGTTCAGTTTTGCGAATATTTACTTATTCGTTATCATTTTGTTATCTTTGGCTAGTAGATACTTGATTAGGTTTTTCTCAGCGTTAGTTAGGGGTATTCCTGCTCTCGCATACTTGGCTAACATCTGGGTTAGTTCTGTCTTTTTGTCTTTCATTTTTGTCCTTTCTTTGACTTTATTAGACTATACCTAACCACTGACATTTGACCCTATTTGACACGCCAAAATAAGCGTGTTTGCGAACATTTTGCAAATAACTTAAAAGATTAACTAAATGAACAACTATCCACAGAGTTATCCACAGGGGTCGGCACAAAAGTTGGGGCATGTCAATAGCGACACGCCCACAACCTTAGCAATTACATTTATTTATCTTTAGTTTATTATCTAGTAGCGATACGCTTGCGATAGTAGAGCAACGCTTACAAGCAAAAGCCTGTATCTGTGGCATTACTACTGACTTACCAATACGAGCAACACGAGCAAGGTTAAGAATAAGGCTAACCACACTTACTCCCCCTGTCTTTCTTCTACTCTGCCTACTACTTCAAAAGTAAAGGCTTCATTAGTTAGTTTCATAGTAGAACGGATAACTTCTTCTGCCTTTTCCCAAGAATGAACTTCATAGATAGGGGCAACGCCATTAGAGCCTGTGATGATTATTGAATAGATTTTCATTTAGTATTTCTTTCTTTTAGTTGGTTTATTTGTTTATAGGTTTATTGTAGTGGATACCACTGACATTTACTCTGGCAGGTGGTCTCCCCAGTTTTCTCCAAACTGAGCAAGTCTCTCTACCTCTGCCCAGAACTGCTTACCATTTCCATCAAAGTCATAGCAAGCAAGTTCAGTTGCGATTTCTAGTTCTAGTTCTGTTAGTTCTACTGACATTTATTATTTCCTATTCTTTGTTTGATGTTATAAGTATAAGTGATACCACTGACATTAGGCAGTAGGCAAAGCCATAGGCATAGCAACAGCGTAGCCCTGTAAGTATTCATCAGCGTCAATGAACGCCTGTGCTAGTTCTTGTGTAGCAAATAGACCTAAGTAAGAATCAACACCTTCATAGGGAATCTCAATAGCCCATAGGTGAGCAACTGCTAGTGTCTGGTCTTGTGTTCTGAACATTTCATTTACCTTTCTTTGTATAGTTATACATTACAGGATAGCACTGACATTTACTAGGTGTTTAGTAGGTGTGTCGCATGATGTTATCTATTTGTTATAAAAGAATTTACTAGTGTGTGGTGGTGTGCTCACTAAAAATTTTATAGGTGTGTAGTGGATGCTGTATCATACACACTAGCAAAATATTCAGATTTTTGTCAATATGAAATATAAAAATTTTTTCAGATTTGCACGGTATCTAGAAAGCCTAGTCTCTTTTGACAAAGTATGAACCATAACTATCGTATTTGACATACCAGTATGAACCACATTTGCGACATTTCCAATCTTCTTTGTGATGGAAGTATTGGTCGTATGGTACTTTGCAGTGATGTAGTTTGTCTGGGGTATCTCTAAATTTGAATTGGTGATGTAAATAGGCAAATATACCTAGAAATAACAATATAGATAACATTATGATAACGATTTCCATTATGGTAGCCTAACGTCTGGGGTATTGCGAAGCAATCCATGCTCTATCAGCCAATAATTAACAAGTTTATAAGACACTTTGCTCTGATTGGCTATTTCTTTTGATGTCATCTTGGCTGCTATGCATGCTTCAAGATATTCTTTTGATTCGTAATGCTTGATGTATGGGACTTTTTCTTCCATATCGCTCTCTCTTTCGGTAGATTTCTATTATAGCACAAATCTGGGTATATGTTTATGTGGGTGTAGGGGGCTTATGGCTTCTATGGGGCATTTAAACCCTTATTTGCCCTATCTGGCAACTGTGTTGCATAAAAGGCAATTTGGGTTTGGTGTTTCTATTTCGACCGTTTTAAAAAATCGAAAACACCATGTATAATTATTTTATTATGTCTATATCCGATTGGGCTGGTTTAATACTAACCGCATTATCTATTATCGCTATTACCGTTGGCGGAATCAGATGGTATATTTCAGCGGAAATCAAAGTCCTATCAACCGAACTTAAAAATGACCTTTCAGAACTAAAACCTAATCATGGGTCATCAATGAAAGACCAGGTTAATCGTTTAGAACAAAAATCACATCAACTAGAAGAAAAAATAGATACACTAGTAAATATTTTAATCACTGAAGGTGTCAAGACACAAAAGAAAATCAAATCAGAAAAAACCGAACTTTGATTATTAATATAATATATATAAACTATACTATATATTAATATATAAATATATAATATATATAGCCCTTATCTCTATAGATAAGAGGGTATCATACTTTTTAACATTTGTCAAATAGAAAACACAGAAATCCCTAAAATGGTATAATTACCTTAGAAGCCAGTATCTGAATACTCTCTCTCATACCCACATTCAGGTACTGGTTTCTCTATTTATGGTGTATAATGAGTATATGTCTTGTTCTTCATGCTCATCTGATTCCCCGATTTTAATTGGTGCGGAACCTCAAAATATTAAATGGACTGTAGTCCGTGGTGATGATATTTCCACAACTATTGAATTCTATGAAGATGATGGTGTTACGCTAAAGGATACCACAGGATGGACATATGGTGCAAGTGCCTATGACCCTAAGACAGCAACTAAATATACTTTAACAACATCATCTGGTTCAGGATATGTAGTAATTTCAGCGAACTCTACTATGACCTCTGCGTGGGGAATAGGAAGTTCTAATATCGTAGCAGAATTAGGCTTTGACCTTCAAGTTACAATATCTGGAGAAAAGTGGACTCCAATTATTGGAACTATCGTTGTTCGTTCTGATATTACTGGGAGTTCACTATAATGACAACAATTAAGATTATTCCTGATACCACTCAAAGTGCAGTAATTAAAATAGTTCTGACTGCTGGACAACCAGGACCAACAGGAGCGACAGGTGCTACTGGAGCAACAGGACCAGCCTTAAATCCAACAGCAACTAGATGGTCTCCAACTTTCAGTGCTACTGGTCTTACATTTACTGGTGCCAATGGCACATATCCCACATATAATTCTTACTATGTAAAAGCAGGTCAATTAGTTACTTTTTGGATTGCCATCGATATGACTACTGTCACAAATTTTGGAACTGGTCAATTTAAAGTTTCATTGCCATTTCAGCCAATAGATAGTACTTCAAATCACTTTGCTGGTTGGGTATGGGTAAATCCATCGTTACCACCTGACGACTTAAATGGACATATTCAGATTGTTGCTGACCATCTTCCAGGTTCTCAAACTTTAGATTTTCATTGGCTTATGGCAACTACATCTTCTCCTAAACCAATCATTGAATCTATTTTAAGTCAAGGTGCCCCAGTGACACTAACTACTGCAAGTAAAATGTATGTTAATGGTACATACATCTCAGCCACTTAGTGCTATAATAGATATCTAACAAAGGATTTTAGGGTATGAAAATCGCAGTTTATACAATTGCACTTAATGAAGAAAAACACGTTGAACGTTGGTATAACTCCGTAAAGGACGCTGACTATATCCTTATTGCTGATACTGGTTCAACTGACCGTACCGTGAAAATTGCAAAATCATTTGGCATCAATGTATTCAATATCTCAGTCAAACCTTGGAGATTTGATACAGCCAGAAATGTTGCCCTAGCCCTTCTGCCAGACGATATCGATATGTGCGTATCACTCGATATGGATGAGGTAATCTCTGAAGGATGGAGAGAAGCCCTAGAACAAACAACTGGTAATCAGATTACTTATGTCTTTTATAATGATGAAAATTTTGTAAACAATCGCATTCATGCTAGGCATGGATTTATGTGGAAATATCTGATGCATGAAGGCGTTGTTCCAGACCGAACCGAAATGATAGATGAGTTTTGTCCAGGTATTGAGGTAACACATGTCCCAGATAGAGAAAAACCAAGAACCCAATATTTACAGTTACTTAAAGATGCATTAGCAGAGAATCCAGATGTTGGTAGATACTATAGATATCTTACAAAAGCATTACAGGCAGAAGGTCAATTTGAAGAGGCAGAGAAATATTATCTTCAAGTTTTGAATATTCCTAATTTCCCAAATGAAGATGCTGCTAATGTATACAAAACTCTTTCAGAAATCATACCCGAAAAAACTGGGGAATACCTATTACTCTGTCTTCAAACAGCACCACATAGACGTGAGCCATATTATTATATTGCGAAATGGTATGGAGACCATGAACGATGGGAAGAATGTTTAGACTGGTGTAATCAGGCATTAAAAGTGGAAAAGATAACTGTCGATGTGTTCAAAGATAATGACGCTTGGGGAGACCCTATGGTAGAATTATATAATAAAGCAAAGGAAAAGGCTAAGAAATAATGAAGATTGCAGTATATACAATCGCTCTGAATGAAGAGAAGCATGTTGAAAGATGGTATGAATCTGCTAAAGATGCAGACTACTTGCTGATTGCCGATACTGGCTCAACCGATAAAACTATTAAGATTGCTAAAAAACTTGGAATTAATGTTGTAAAAATTTCAGTAAATCCATTTAGATTTGATGACGCTAGAAACGTTGCATTAGCATCGCTACCAGATGATATTGATTATTGTGTTTCTATGGATATGGACGAAACTCTATCCGAAGGATGGCGTGAACATCTTGAAAAAATGACTGCCGATAGAATTACATATATTTTTAACATAACATTTAGAGATATAGATGAAACTGTACCAGAAAGCCAGATGATTAATAATAGAATTCACAAACGTCATGGTTTTAGATGGAAGTATCTAATGCATGAAGCAATTATCCCAAGTAGAACAAAAAGAATTACTGAAGAATTTTGCAAAGGGCTTGAAGTTTCTCATCACCCTGACCAAGACAAACCTCGTGACCAATACAATCAAATGATTGAAGATGCGTATGAAGAATATAAAATTCCAAGATATGCATCTTATCACGGATTGCAACTATATAGTTTTGAAAGATTTGATGAAGCAAAAAAGGTTTTTAAAGAAATTATTAAACATAAACAAACTAATAAAGCAGAAAAGGCAAGTGCTAAAAGGTACATTTCTTATTGTGTAAAAAGAGGAAAAAACTTTTACTTGCATCTATCACTACTTACCGCAAAAACTAGAGAGACTTATTGCCAACTAGCGTTGAACCACTACCATAAAGAAAATTGGCTAAGGTCTTATTTTTACGCTAAGAAGGCTAAGGGCATTACAATAAAAAATGCAGGAATATTCACAAGCGAAATGTTTTGGGGATATTTACCTCATAATCTCGAATCAGTTGCTAAGTTCAATATGAAATTAAACAAGTTTTCAAAATCATATAATGATAACAAGAGAACTATTCAGATTAACTCTATTATTACCCATAATTTTAAGATATTTGAAGACTAAGGCTGTGCTATAATTAGTTTATGGCTACTGCATTATCATATCCCTCAATTCCTGGTGTAACAGGTGCTCCGTATATTTCGGCACTTACAGATACTGCCAATATCCAGGATACTATCAATTATCTTTACTATGGGTCTACAAAACTTGCAGCAAATAGCGATGGTATTTATGGTATGCTTACAAATCTTCAAAGTCAAATCACCGCTGTTCAGGCTGGAATTAACGTACACGAAAATGCTAAATTTGCTACCACTACAACACTTGCTGCTGTATATGCAGATGGACCATTACCAGTAGATGCTTCTGGTGGTAGAGGTGTTGGTGCAACAATTACTTTTTCTGCAACTGGTGTACAAAAAATTGACTCAACAACAGTAAACCTTGCTCTTAATGACCGTGTTCTTGTTAAAAATGGTGTAACTGCTGATTCTGGAACAGCATCAAAAGCAAATGGTATTTACTATGTTTCAACAGTACCTGCTGTTGGAGTAGCAGGTATTCTTACTCGTACAGAAGATTCAAACAACTCTATTGCTGGAGAAATGGCAGAAGGAGACTTTTTATATGTAACTGACGGAGATACAAATGCTAATGAAGCCTATATGCTTACAACTTCTTCTGCTACAGGAACTGGTCCAGCAGGTTCCATTAAAATTGGAACTGATGCTGTAACATATACACAGTTTATTGGTGTTGGTTCTTATTATATTGGAACAACACAAGTGCAGATTACTTCTCAAACTTCTGGTCAAGCACTTACTGGTATTCTTAGTCTTGGAATGATTGCACCATCAAATGGTGTTTTTACTCTTACTCCTGCTACATCTGCTTCTGCTGTTGCTCTTACCATACCAGCCAGAAATGGAGAAACACTAGCCACTACTGCACTTGCTGGTGGAGGAACAAATGCATCTTTGACAGCATCTGCAGGTGCCATAGCATTTTCTAATTCTACATCTATTGCTCTTACTGCTGTTGGTTCAGCAGGTCAAATTTTACGTTCTGCTGGAACAGGAACACCAGTATGGTCTACCCCAACATTTCCAAATACTGCAACAGTAAATAAACTATTAAGAGCAGATGGAACAAACTGGGTAGAATCAACAGTCACATATCCAGCAAATGCTACTATAAACAATCTAATTTATGCTTCTGCTACAGACACTATTGGTCAGGTAACAGCCCCCACTACAAATGGAACATATGCTTTGACATCAGTAGTTTCAGCATCAGCATCAGTAGCACCAACTTGGGTAGCAGCAACAGGAACTGGTAGCCCAGTATATTCTGCTTCTCCAACACTTACTGGAACATTAGTAATTCCAACAATTTCATCGTCAACAGCCCTTACTGGAGTTGCTTTTGACCTATCAACTTTGACTACATCTACTACTGGTTCTGCAACAGGTTCAATAAATATTCAAAGTGGTAGTCAAAACTCTTCAACAGCAAATGGTGGAAATAACTCTGGTAGCGTAACAATTAATCCTGGAACCGCAGGTAACGGTGGTAGTAGAGGTGCATTAAACCTTGGAACATTAGGTTCTTCTGGAATTACCATAAATATGGGAACAGCAGCCACTACTGTTGGAACAAAAGCAATCAATATTGGCACTGCTGGAACAACAGGTTCAACAACTACAATCACTATCGGTACAACTGCTGGAACAACTCCAACCATTACTTTAAACGGAGCAGTTACTCTTGGAACTACAGGCTTAGTCGGTCCTTCATCTATGGATGCTTTTAATACCGTATCAACCACCTTAAACATTGGTGGTGCAGCAACAGCATTTACTCTTGGTTCTACATCTCTAGGAACCACAACAGTACAGGCTGGAACAACATTAAACTTAAATGCTCCAACACTTAGCACAAACGTCACTACTGGAACATTGGCTTTATTTAATACAAATCTAACAACTGCAACAGTTAATATGTTTGGTAGCGTAACATCTGGTACTATAAATATTGCTGCAACAGCAGCAGGTACAAAAACAATTAATATTGGAACAAGTACTGGAACAAATACACTAAATGGAACCACCAATATAGCCAACACATTTCAACTTGCTGGAACTAGCGTTACAACTACAGCAACAAAACTTAATTATTTAACTTCTGCAACAGGAACAACTGGTACAACAAGCACAAATATTGTGTTCTCCACTTCTCCAACAATTGTTACCCCAACCATTGCATCTATAACAAGGGGAAATTCTTCTTCGACATCTCCAACAACATCAACAATCGATGCGTCAACAATAACAGAGTATGCAATGACTGGTTCATTTGGTGCAACTGTTACCCTAAACGTAAGCAATCTTACTGCTGGTAGAAGGGTTGAAATGTATTTAAGGAATACCGCAGCAACATCGTCAACAGTAAGCATTGCAGCGGATGTTGCATCTACCTTTGCCGCAGTTAACTTGGCAGGGGCATCGGCTGCTGCAGTGCCAGCAGGTTCCGCATCTGCAACATCTTTTACACTAGCCGCAACTAGCGGAACTGCTGTAGTGGTTGTATTTAATGCTAATGGCACTATCGGTGGCTATGTTGTTTAATTTTAAGCAGTAGGAACAATCCTTATAAAAACAATTCTGTTATTTTTATAATTAGACAATGGCTCAATTATTGTAGTTCCTGCTCCTGAGTTTGCATTAACCACCTTGCCTTTTCCAATATAAATTGCTGAGTGATAATAACTTTTATAACCTTTGTAGCCAAAGACAACAATATCTCCAAGTTTTGGGGTCATAACTCTTGTTCCAACTCTTGCTTGGGCGGTAGCAGAATGAGGCAATGTTTTTCCAAATTGCTCATACATCCATCTAACCATTCCAGAACAATCCCAACCATAAGGGCTAGAACCAGCAAAAACATATGGAGTTTTATTTACACGATGAAATATCTTCATTATCGTTTCTTTCATCTTTGCAGTATTTTTATTTAGTTTAGCAGTGTGAATTAAACTAGTTGTAATATTTGTTTTTTTATTTACAACTGTTTTTATTGTAGGTATTTCAGCAGCACTGGCTTGAGGGGTAACACAACCAGTCAGCGTTAAACTTAAAATTCCTGTAGCGAGTAATCTTTTGATTTTTAAATTATTCATATTTTCCTCCTTAATGGAAAAACACCTTTTTGAAGGGTGTCGTATATCAATTATACCACTATTTGACTAAAATGCAAGGTATGTGCTATAATTAATACACACTAACCGAAAGGAAATCATGTCATTTGATTTTAAATCTGTTCTAACAACAGACCAACTACGAGGTGTTCTTAATCAGCAAGTACAACAGTTTGCTGTCCAAGGATATCAGCATGAACTTAATAAAGTAATTATTGAGAAGAATGCAACAGCAGAAAATGCAGAAGAGACCGCAAAGAGTCTTGCAGAGGCAGAGAAGAATGCTAATCTTCTTTCAGTTGCAATCGAGGTTTATCTTGCAGAACTTGAATCACTTCCAAAATCTGAAGTAGTTCCAGAATAATTTATTAAATTTCGATATAGTGTTTGCTATTTTTTAAAACTGTGCTATACTTTATACATCACAGTTATTGAAAGGTGGAAACACTATGTCGGAATTTTTTTCTTTTACCCTACCAACAGATTTTGTCGAAAAGTATAAAACGTTGGAATCACCCTTTGGATTCGTGGATGCAGGTGGCAACGCACTAGGTGAAATTACCTTTGTTCGCACTTACTCACGAGTCAAAGATGACGGAACCAAAGAACGCTGGTACGAAGTTGTACGCAGAGTTATTGAAGGTATGTATTCTGTCCAGAAAAACCATGCAAAGGAGAATCGTCTCCCATGGAATGATTATAAAGCACAGAAATCAGCACAAGAAGCATTTGATAGGATGTTCAGCCTAAAATGGACACCACCAGGTCGTGGTATGTGGACATTTGGTACACCACTTACAATGGAAAAGCGTAATTCAGCGGCATTGCAGAATTGTGCCATGGTATCTACAAAAGACCTAGACAAAAATGACCCAGGTGCCCTATTTGCATGGGTAATGGATGCTCTTATGCTTGGTATTGGAGTTGGTTTTGACACCCTTGGTAAAGACAAGAACTTCCAAATCTATTCACCATTTGAAGCAGAGGCTTTCTGGGAAATACCAGATACTCGTGAAGGATGGGTTGAATCAGTAAGAATTCTTATTAATGGATATTTACGTCAGGGACAGACAATTCCAATTTTTAGTTATAGGGCTATCAGACCAGAGGGTGCCCCAATCAAGGGGTTTGGTGGAATAGCATCAGGACCAGCACCACTAATCAAATTGCACGAAAAAATCAATCATGTTCTTAGTCAACGTATTGGCGAGACACTAGATGCTCGTGCTATTGTGGACTTAGTTAACCTTATTGGTACTTGTGTGGTATCTGGTAACGTCAGACGTTCTGCTACCCTTGCTTTGGGTGCAGAAGGAGATGATGACTTCCTAAACCTAAAGAATCCAGAAGTATTCCCTGAGCGTAATTCTTATGACCCAGAAAATCCAGGATGGGCTTGGATGTCAAACAATTCAGTTTCTGCAACTGTTGGCATGGATTACTCAAAATACGTTGACCGAATTGCTGACAATGGTGAACCAGGATTTATCTGGCTAGATGTTGCTAGAAACTATGGTCGCTTGGCTGATGCTCCAGATGGAAAGGATTTCCGTGTTATGGGATTCAATCCATGTGCAGAACAGCCATTAGAATCATATGAACTTTGTACGCTTGTAGAGGTTCATCTAAATCGTCACGATTCAAAGGAAGACTTTTTGCGTACACTGAAGTTTGCCTATCTGTATGGTAAGACAGTTACACTTCTTCCTACACACTGGCAACAGACTAATGGTATCATGCAGAGAAACCGTAGAATCGGAACATCTCTAACTGGTATCGCATCATTTGCCGATGAGCATGGTCTTCCAACTGTTCGTAATTGGATGGATGAAGGCTATAACAAGATTCGCTACTATGACAACAAGTATTCAGAGTGGCTATGTGTTCGTGAATCAATTCGTGTAACTACTGTTAAGCCATCTGGTTCTGTGTCAATTCTTTCTGGTGCTACCCCTGGTGTTCACTGGGGTCCAGGTGGAAAGTTCTATCTAAGAGCAATCCGTTTTAGCAATCAAGACCCAATGCTTCATTTGTTTAAAGCAGCAGGGTACAAGATTGAAGCAGACCTTGTATCAGCAAATACTTCCGTAGTCTATTTTCCAATCGCATCTGGACATAAGAGAGCAGAAAAGGATGTTACTCTATTTGAGAAAACAGCACTTGCTGCTACCGCCCAGAAGTATTGGTCTGACAACGGAGTTTCTGTAACCCTGTCATTTGACAAGGAAAAAGAAACACAACACATCACATCTGTTCTAAATATGTACGAAGGTCAGTTAAAGGCGGTATCATTCCTATCAATGGGCAATGATGTTTATCCACAGCAACCATATACAGAAATTACAGAAGATGAATATGATTACTACATTGGTAGATTGGCTAAGATTAATTTCTCTGCCATCTATGATGGAGTAGATAATCTGGAAGCACAAGGCGAAGCCTACTGCACCACCGATTACTGTGAAATCAAAATTCCAGATAAAAACTAAATAAGTAAGATACCCTGTCATTAACTTGGCAGGGTATTTTCTTATGTGGTAGAATAGAAGATATGGCTACCGCATCCAATCTTTATGCAAATGAAATTTATAAACATCATCCAATTGCTCTTTGGGCATTAGATGAAGATTTGTCAACTGCACCATTAATAAATATTGATAATGCAATTGGCAATGGTTCGTCAACACTTGGTAATGGATATGAAGCAAAAGCATATGGAACATCTTTAAATACAGGATATTACTTTGGAACAACTAATACATCTAATAGCATTCCATTAATATCTGGCTCTACAGGTGCAACTAAAATTAATACAACATTAATGCTCCCATCCTATGGATTTTTGAATTCTTCTGGAAAATATAATACATATACTTTTGAAACATGGATTAAGATATCAGAACAGCCATATGGACTAACTCCATTAATTACATGTGGAGATAATGGATTATTTTTCTATTCAAATAGCGGAACTACAAAAGATACTTTAGTTTTACAAATTGGAAATAAATTTGGAACATATTATATTAAAGATGCAAACAAACCAATGCTTATAAATATTACATATTCAGAAAAGGAAATATCTACATATCTAAATGGCGAAAGAATTATAAACTTTTCTCTAGATGAATCCAATATTTCACTATTTAATAATCAAGCAATTGGAAGTTATATTTACCTAGAAAATGCTTATTATGACTGTCCATCAATTTTTGGACATATTCTTGACTCAGATATTTTTAAGATTAGATATGCCCTTGGTCAAGCAATTAGTTTTCCACAATATATAAATAAAAAATATGGTGGAACAGCAGTCTCAATTGATTTTAATTCTGCAGGATATAGAAAAAGTCATAATTATCCACAAACAACCTCTTGGGGATTTGGAATATCCGATAATCTTAAAATAAGAAATGATGCATTGGTTACTAATAAATATAATCTTCCAACTTTTAATTTTAGCAATACAGAACAAACAGTTACTACCTTTTTAAATAGCACTAGTGCATTAGTTTATTCACCAAATTCATTCTTTAAACCAGATTCTACCTGGTCATCTATAGCAACAAATATTGAATTTGATAGTTTTGATATTTTAAAAACAGATAATAGTATCGGAAGACCAGTAAAAGCATTTTACATGTCTGGTTATTTTGAAAATCCAACAAATTCAGAGCAAATAATTTTTAAATTTATAAATGGGGATAATTATTTTATAATTTCATTAAATGGTACAACTGTTTCATATAGATTTAAATATAATGCAACAACAGAAACTAATCTTACAACACAAACATTGAGTGCTCAAACAAGCGGTGGACTAACTGTGTACAACTTTTTAATTGGTATTGACATAGATAAATTTTCAGATACATATAATAAAAACTTAAAAAGATTTTTTTCAAATCCATCTAACATTAAGTTTTATTGTTGTGGAGATAATGATTTATCTGTAGACAAAACATTAATCACTAACCAAACACCAAGAATAAAATTTTTAACAAAAGAAAATTTAGCAAAAAGGTCACTATTGATAGATTCAAATGGAATGTTTGTATATCCTTCTGTAATTACCTCTGGTGGAAGTTCTACGTCAGAACATTGGCAAGACCAATTATATGGTTCGTATGAGGTAGTTGTTTATAATCAAAATGGCATTTCTTTAGGAAGCGAGAAAAAACCTGCATTAAATACTTATGCATCTTGGAAACATAGAGTTTCCTTATCTACGCTTTCTCAAAATAAAAATAATTCATTGTCAACATTGGTTCCAACATTAGATTTTATTCAATTTAATATCGACTATCCTACCCCAATTTTTTATAATGGTCAATATTTTAGTACGCAATATTTTCTTCCAGTAAAAGCATATATAACTTTTCAATATTCTTCAAATAAAGAATATGTAAGTGATAGTTCATATACAGTAAACTCAATTGCATTACCAGGATGGGGAGTTGCACCAAGCACCAAAAGAACAATTATTCCAGACTCATCTTGGGAAACAAGCAAGTATCAAGTATATGACGATTTTGCAATATATTTTCCACCAGGAATTGATTACAATCTTTTAGACATGGTAATTCATTTAGATTTTAGTGTTCAAGATGCAACATATAGACAAATAGAATTAAACTATATACAACTTTCTCCAGTGTCACTAGATGCAATTTCTCCAACAAGAATTAAAACTAAATATGGTCAAGACATAATTCCTTATACATACACACTTGATGGTTCTGGGAATCAAACAAACATTAACTATAAAAATAAAAATCCTTTTATTATCAATAAAGTTAGTCAACCTTTGCTGAATATGTCTAGGCAATCTGGAATTAGATTGGTTGGAAATTTTGATGCAGCATCTAATGGATTTTATAGAGCATTAAAAATTCCACTAAATGAAAATTTATCGCCATCATATAATATTACTGGAATTCAGACATTCGTATACTATGAAGGTCTTGGAGATGGCTACAATACTCCAACACCATTTTCTGGAACTACCCCAGTAAAAATATTTGAGTTAAAATCTAAATATAAAACACATACGTTTTATCTTTCATCTACAGATTATGTTCCACCATCCACTACAGGAACTGACACAGTAAGCGGAAAAATCTATGCAGTTTCTAGCAATGGGATAGTTGATGAAAATATTAAATATTATATAAATGGAGTACAAACAAGTACCCCAACAATTAATAATAATGAATGGGCTGTTCTTGGCATAGTCTTTACAGACACACTAGAGTTTGACTCATATTCTGGATATTTCAATATAGTTGGTCCTGTATCTATAGATAACTTATCATATTATCAAACAAATAATTTTGGATTAACACAGTATCTAATAAATAGAACTTGGAACCATGTTTTACATCCATATACGCCAGCATTATCATCATATTCTTGGTCATATTGGAATCAAATAACCTGGAATGATTTATTGACAGAGCCAAATCCACAAAAAGAAATAGTTAATTTGCCAGATATTTACAATATTTATACAAATACAAATAAACTAACATCGGATACGGACGATTTAAGAAAATTAAGCATTTATGATGAAAAACATGTCTATTATCAAAAAGCAGAAGTTCAAACTTTTATTGTTAATCCCACATAATATGGTATACTAGTGGTTATGAATATAGACACTAACAAAGATATTGGTCAAGTCATGCCCAACCAAATTGGCAAAACAAAAATTTCTGTTATAGAGGAACCATTCTCAGACTATGGTATTTACGTTTGGCAGTTGCGTTCTGGTAAGGTTTTGACAGATGACCATGGAAATGCCCTAAGCATTGATTCAATGCGTGGAGATGAGTCAAGAATTACACTACTTCGTAACGAGGCAAGATGGCTAGGATTCCCTGACGGTCAGGCTTTGTTCTATGCAAATGTTCGCAAGGTATCAGATGAAGAATACAGTGAGCAGATTGACCGCATGGCTCAAGGATTCATTCCATCTGAAACAGACCTTGGTGCTTTAGTAGATGCCAAAAAGACGTTAGACCTATATGGACGTGATGATTAGTGAGTTATTATGAATATGCTAATACCCCTGCTCGTCTAGATGAGGCACAAGTAGTTAAAAATGAGTTTGCAGACTTAGACCCTTTTATTAAGTCGTGGGACGACATTAAATCATTTGGTGGTATGCAAACTAATTTTAAGCGTAGAAGTGCAAGAATGTCGAAGGCTCTTGGAGACGATGCATACTTAGAATCTGCTGGTGCAATTCAAATGGGTATTGGGGAAGCACGTTCAAATGCCATTAATCCTGGTGTGGTATTCCGTAATGCATATGCATTATTTGATGTTATTACGCCACCATACAACCTATACGAACTAGCAAGTTACTATGATACATCATTTGCTAACCACGCCGCTATCGATGCTAAGGTTGAAAATACCGTTGGTCTTGGCTACGACTTTATCGTTTCTGACAAGACTAGCCTTAAATTAGAGGCAGCGACAGCAGACCAAATGGCTCGTGCTCGCAAACGTATTGAAAGACTTAAGATTCAACTCAAGGATTGGCTAGAAAGTCTAAATCAAGATGAATCATTCTCATCTGTTCTTGAAAAGGTATTTACAGATGTTCACACAATGGGTAACGGATACATTGAAGTTGGTAGAACAATTACAGGAGAGATTGGCTATATTGGTCATATTCCTGCAGCAACGATGCGTGTACGCAGACTCCGTGACGGATATGTTCAAATTATTGCTAACAAAGTTGTTTATTTCCGTAACTTTGGTGCAAAGAATGTTAACTATATTACTGATGACCAACGTCCAAATGAGATTATTCATATCAAGGAATATTCTCCACTAAACACTTTCTATGGTGTTCCAGATGTTATTGCTGCTATGCCAGCATTGCTTGGAGATGCTCTAGCCACACAATACAACATAGATTATTTCAATAATAAGGCTGTTCCTCGTTACATTGTTACTCTAAAGGGTGCTCAACTTACACAAGAAGCAGAAGACAAGTTATTCCGTTTCCTACAGACTGGTCTAAAAGGTCAATCACACCGTACACTTTACATTCCACTTCCAGGAGATACCGAAAATAATAAGGTCGAATTTAAAATGGAGCCTATTGAGGCTGGTGTTCAGGAGGGTTCTTTCACAAAGTATCGTGAGCAGAACCGTGACGATATCCTAGTTGCTCATCAAGTTCCATTGTCAAAATTAGGCGGTAGTAGTTCTTCATCAATTGCAGACTCACTAGCACAAGACCGTACATTTAAAGAACAGGTTGCTAGACCTGCACAACGTAATCTTGAAAAGATTCTTAACAAGATTATTCGTGAAAAGACAGATATTCTAGAATTTAAGTTTAACGAACTTACTCTTACTGATGAATTGGCTCAGTCACAGATTCTTACTAACTATGTTAAGAACCAGATTATGGTTCCTAATGAGGCTCGTGAATTACTTAACTTGCCAGAACGTGAAGAAAGCGATTCTATGATTCAGCCTACTGCTCGTCAAGCAACTGACGCTGCTGCAAATAATGCTGGTAATAGAACTCGTGATGCAGAACGTCAACAGGCTCAAGCAGATAATACTGCAACCACCGCAGGTAGAAATCCTAAAGGCGAAGGGAGACGCTCTTCCTAAAAAAGTGGTATAATAACAATTACATAACACTTTCATAAAAAGGGGCTATAATTAATACTATGAGTATTCAAAAAGCACATTTTGACATTGACGGAAATAATGTCCGTATCTCTATGCCACTCACAAAGGTAGACACAGAACGTAGAATTGTATCTGGGTTTGCAACGCTTGATAACATTGACAAGCAAAACGATATCGTTACTCCAGAAGCATCTCTATCAGCCTTCTCAAAATTCCGTGGTAACATTCGTGAGATGCATCAACCAAAGGCAGTAGGCAAAATGGTTGCATTTAAAGAAGACAAATACTTTGACCCAGAAACAAAGAAATTTTATCAAGGTGTTTATGTATCTGCTTATGTTTCAAAGGGTGCTGAAGACACATGGCAAAAAGTTCTAGATGGTACACTTACTGGATTTTCTATTGGTGGTAAAATGAACAAGTGGGATGATGGCTATGATGAGAAGAGCGATTCCGCTATTAGAATTATTAAGGATTACGACTTGGTTGAGTTATCCCTTGTTGATAGTCCTGCAAATCAGTTTGCAAATATACTTTCTGTCGAAAAGGTAGATGGCATTGACACCATTACTGGTGAGGGTACCGAAACAGTTCTAGAAAATGTGTTCTGGGACAAAGAATCAGGACTAGTAACAATCTCAGAAGAAGATTCTGCAGTAAGTCCAGTCAATGGAACACAGATGCAAAATATAGGTTTTGTTGAGAAGTCAGATGCTGACAAACTCGACATGATAAAGTTCTTAGTAGATAGTGCTAAAGGCATTAATACTTCTAAGACTATTAAAAAGGAGAATGATAACATGTCAGATGAAATCGTAAATGATGAAGTCGTAGATGTCGCTCCAGAGGCAGAAGTTGTAGTTGACGCTCCTGCTACAGAAGAAGTTGTTGAAGAGGCTCCAGTAGCCGAGCCAGCACATGTAGAAGAAGTTGTAGAAGACGTTGTTCCAGGTTCAGAGGAAGTAATTGCTAAGGCAGTTTCAGAACTAGGCTCAACAGTTACAACAGCCTTTAGCGATATCTCAGCAATTGTAAAGTCATTAGCAGATGCAAATGCATCACTATTGAATGAGGTTGCTGAATTAAAGAAGTCTCTTGGATTTGTTACTGCAAAAGTAACAGATGCAGAGTCAGACTTTAACAATCTTGGAAAGCGTATCGATGCTGTAGAAGCAGACACCGCTTTCCGTAAGTCTGGTGACCTCGGTGAGGTCATTCAGGAACCAGTACTGGTGGAAAAATCAGTATGGGGCGGAAGTTTCCTCACAACATCCGATTTACTAAAATAATTCACTAGGAGGTGAAAAATAAAATGTCAGAAGAAATTATCAAAAATATGCCTTCAGGTACGAGTCCAGTTTCTGGATATCCTAACGCTGAAGGTGCTTTCGGTACATCAGCAAGCGTAACAAGTGGTACAGGTGCTTTTTCAGAGCACGGTACTTACATGGGTAACAGCCCAACCGCTAACTTTGGTGTAACAACAGGTGCAAATGGTGTAAACCCATCTGCTACTGCAAGTCCGACTTATCCAGGTACTGGTATCCTACGCCCTGAACAGGCAAAACGATTTATCGATTATGTTTGGGACGCAACCACACTTGCACAGGACGGTCGCAGAGTAACAATGAGAGCAAACACAATGGAACTTGAGAAGATTAACGTGGGAGACCGTGTTATTCGTGCTGCAAGCCAGGGTGTTTCAACTTATACCAACACTGGTGCTACATTCTCAAAGGTTGAATTGACCACTAAGAAGATTCGTCTAGACTGGGAAGTTTCTGCAGAGTCACTCGAAGATAACATCGAGGGTGCTGCTTTGGAGGACCACCTAGTTCGTCTAATGACTAATGCTTTCGGTAACGACATCGAGGACCTTGCTATTAACGGTGATGGTTCAACAGGTTCATTCCTAAGCATTATGAATGGATTCATTAACTTGGAAAAGACTAATCCAAACACAACTGGTAACAACCTTGGAAGTGCACACGAAGTTATCAACTCAACTCTAGTTGGGTCTAACGCAGCGTTCACTGATTGGACAACTGAAAGACTACAAGCACTTATCTTGGCTATGCCTCGCAGATACCGTGCCATCACAAATGGACTAAAGTTCTATGCTGGTACAGACACATTTGCTAACATCGTTAAGAACAATGCTACTGTCTACTCGACCATCGGTTCTACCGAGGGTACTCGTGGAGAGTTCATTGGTGGTGCAAACCAGACTTTCGGTGGTGCACGTCAGACTCGTGTTCTAGGTGTTCCTGTTCTTGAAGTTCCTTATTACCCTGCAGGATTCGTTGACCTAACGTTCCCACAGAACCGTATTTGGGGCTTCCAGAGAGATATCACTGTGAACCGTTTCTACGTTCCAAAGAAGGACACAATTGAATACACTGTCTTCGTTCGTTTCGGTATTGCCTGGGAAGAACTAGATGCAGTTGCATTCGCAGACACAACAACAGACTAATCTGTTTTAGTGTCACCCTTTGAATGGGGGTAGGGATTAATTTCTCTACCCCCTTTCTACATTTATCTGGTATAATTAAAATAAATCTAAGGAGGATTTAATCATGGCTGAAAACAAAAAGACCGAATCAACTCCTGTCGCTGAAGAAACAATTGTAGAAACAGTAGCAGAAGTAGTTGAAGATAAGGTTATCGTAACACCAGAACCAACAAAAGACGTTCCTACATTGGGATTCAATGAAAATGGCGTAATGGGTTCAACCACTACAAAGGCTGACAAGCCAAAGGTAGAGAAGGCACCATCTGTAGAAGAAGTTGCACCATCAAAGGTTGCATTATTCTCACAAAGAAATTTATATGCTGATGGATTTGGAAAGATTAATGTTGGATACAATATTGTTCCAAAAAAGTATGCTGATTTCTGGTTGGCACAGCGTGGCATTCGTCTAGCAACACCAGACGAAGTAGCGGAGGCATTTGCCTAAATGGAAGTATTGAGAGTTCCACCGTATCCAATTTCAACTAAGTGGGATGTCCCTAGTGCTAACGCACCATACATTTTTGAAGTTGAGGATATGGTGGACCACTCAATTGAAAGAATTTCTTTAACATCAGATTCAAACAAGCAAATTACATACATTATTCCAAGAGCAAAAGCACAATATGACCGTGACTTTGCTGTTAAGATTTATGAAACAGATATTTATGGTGAAATTGTTGTAGAATCTAATCTAACAATTTATCGTCCATATGTAGACCCAAACCTACTGGCTACAACAACAGCAGATATTTTTGCTTATCAAGAATATGAAATCATTGCTCGTTCTATTATTGATACCTACCTACAAGAAGGTTCAGGAACTGGTGGTGCATTCTATAACCACAAACTTATCATCCAGCGTACAGGAGAAGGTAATGACTATTTTCCTGTATGGCATCCAGTAAACCGTGTACTAAAAGTATACGAAAACAACGTTCTAGTCTATGATGCAGAAAATACCCCTATCGGTATTTCAATTCAAAATGTTGGAGTATCTAACGGAACCCTAACCCTGACCACAACTATTACGCATGGTTTTCAGACTGGACAAACAGTAACAATCTCTGGTGTAACACCAACCAAATTTAATGGTACATTTTATATAACTGGAACACCAACAGCAACAACATTTACAGTTGACAATACATCAATTGCTGCAACAAACAATGAAGCAATTACTACTCGTGGTGGAGTAGAATCAATTTGGGCTTATCAATATAAGCCATCTCTAGATAACTCAGCAATTATGCGTATGGAGTTTGGTGAGTATAACCGCATGGAACAGACCCCTGCTCTACTTCCTTCTGGAGTTGGAGATATTGGTTTTTATGGATATTATCCAATTGCATTCCCTAGAGGGTTTGATTATATATTTATTGTAGATGCTGGATTTAAGGCTGTGCCGCCAGATGTAGAACTTGCTATCAAGATGCTTATTGAAGATATCAAATGCGGAAATAACGACCTATACAATCGTTTTGTTACTGAATATAGTACTGACCAATTCGATATTAAGTTTGCCCCACAATTTTTGGAGGGTACTGGAAATATGATTGTTGATAAAATCCTTAGCAACTATAAGGGAACACTCATTAAACCAGGATTACTATAATGGCAACTTGTGAAAAAACAGACTTCATTTATCCACTTTTAGCAGACGTATATTATCCAATTGTTGAACAAGGAGCATATGGAAATCTTAAACGTCAATGGGTATTGGACAGAACAATTGCCTGTTTCTTTAATCCAGCAGGTAGAAAATTTAAAGAGGATGTAATTATTAATGCTAATATAACTATCGATAATGCTATTGTTGGTAGAGTTAGAAATGATATTACCGAAAATAATGGGAATGAACTATATTCAATAACTAATATTATTATCACAAATATCAGAGATAATCAAGGCAATGTTATTTATAATGAATCGGCAGGACCAAGGAAAGGTCAGTCAACAATTTTTGAAGTATCTACATCAAATCCAGTTGTTGGTCCTTTTGGAAAAATAGATTATTATAAATTAGTCATTAGTCGTTCTGACAATCAGGCGGCTGACCTATGATTTCTGTAAGATTTGATGATAAGATTTTTACTAAAGAAATGCTTAACATCGTAGAATATTCCGAAGGATTTTTAGAAGGTATTCACGAAGGAAAACAAATATTTCTAAATGAAATAGCAAAAGATGCCATTGAAATATTTAAAGATTTAGTAGACCAGAATGCTAGAGTTGATGAACAGATGTATCATCATATTTATGAATGGTATCAAACTGGTTCTCCAGATGCAAGATTATTTGATATTCAATATACTGCATTAGGTGGAGGGTTAACATTTAGCGGTATATTAACTCAGTCTAAAACAGTTCAACAGGGTTCTTATACTCCATTTTACAATAAGGCTGAAATTATGGAAAATGGGACACCAATGGTAATCAAGCCAGTAAAGGCAAAAGTTTTGGCTTTTGAGGTAGATGGTGAAGAAGTATTTACTCCTAATGAAGTGTTGGTAGAACATCCAGGTGGAACCAAAGTTGTTGGAGCATTTGAGCATATCTTTGATTTATTTTTTAAACAATATTTTAAACAATCTGTTTTAGAATCAACAGGAATAAAACAGCATTTAGAAAATTCTAAAACATTTAAAGAGAATCTTCATGCTGCTAAAACTGGAGGTAGAGCAAAAGGCTTTGAAGTAGGGTATAATTGGATTACAAAGGTAGGTGGAACAATTGTCTAAAACATCAACATTAAATACTCCAGTATTATGGATTAATGCATATCTGCAGGATAAATTGCAAAATCTTGGATTTGAAACAATTCCATTTTTTCCATCTATTCCATCTACAATAAATAACCTTACAGAGTTGTTCCCAACAAGCGGCATCATGGCTACATATGACCGCATGATTCGTATGCGTAGAGTTCCATTTCCACATATCAAATGTGAACAATTATTATATTATTTCTATGCTACTGCTGAAAATTCTATTATTAATATGGTTCAGATTACCGAACAAACTTTGCGTCTTATGGATAGAGAAGATGAAACAGCAGAAGAGTTAAATGATTGGTGTAGAGAAAAAGGCTCAATTATTGTCGAAGGTGAATCTATTGAGCCGAACTTCAAATTTGTAAATTTCAAGGTATTTCAATTACAAGAAACAAGAGATGTAATTAACTTTGCTACTGCTAGAACTTATGCTGGTAATAAGATAATCATCTATTATGACTATATTATGCTTAATTCTTAAAACCCTGTTATACTTATATAGAGGAAACACAAGCCCATATATTTCTAAAATGAAAGATGGTGAAATAAAATATGGCTAATTATACAAGAGGAAATGCCAACAATATCGTTGTTGGTGCTGCTGCACTATTCGTAGGTAGCATTACAAACCTGGTAGACAGTACATTGTTCAATTCAACAAATGCTTCTCCAGGATTTCCAACTGCAAACGTTCCAGCGTTCGTTGCAGGTACTTCTTACAAGGACACACTTGCTAACCAGGGTGCATCTGCATGGAGAAACATTGGTTACACAAACAACGGTCTTGAACTAACATTCAACCCAACATTTGGTGACGTAACTGTTGACCAGTTGCTAGACGTTGCTAAGTTGTACAAGTCAGGTATGCAGGTTACTCTAAAGACTTCTCTAGCAGAAGCAACTCTAGAAAACCTTCTATTTGCACTTGCACAGCGTGGTTCAGTAAACCGTTATGCTGCAGTGAGCACAGTAACAACTCCATCAGTGACTGTTACTTACACACCAGCAACGGTATCTGAGACTGGAGTGTTCCTAGGAACAACTACAACTACAACTGACACTTACATTGACCTGTTCGCAGGTGATTTGGGTGACTACCCAGTTGAGCGTTCGCTAATCGCAGTTGGTGCTGCTACTGTAAGCACAGGTGCTGCGACTAACTCGTTAACACCTTCAGCAACAGATTCAACTGAGCGTGTTTACATCGCTTACCGTGTTGTAAACATTGCAAACGTAACAGTTGCTGCAAAGCGTGATGCTGCTACAATGTTTGACGTTGAGTTCCGTCTGCTACCAGATGCAAACGGTGCTTACGGTAAGATTGTTGACCGCACTTACTAAAATCAAATAATAACTGAATATCGTATGAGACTGCCCTGGGGATTCCTGGGGCAGTTTCTTTTGCTATAATAGAGTATGCCTACTAAAATATATGATTCAGCCATTATTAAAACAATAGATAATGAAGAGATTGAGATAAGTCCATTAAAGATTAGATATCTAAGAAAGTTTATGGATGAATTTGAACTGGTAAAAACAGCCAAGAATGATGATGAAACAATCATTTATCTAGTTGCTTGTGCCACTATAACAATGCAACAATATTATCCTTCTATAAAAACTACCGATGATTTCGAGGACAAGTTCGATTTAAAAACAGTATATAAAATCCTTGATGTTGCTGCAGGTATTAAAATTGGACAAGATGAAAAGCAAGAGCAGTTAGATACTATTTCAAATAATACTATTACAAATCAAGCAGTTCAAGAAGCATCTAGTTGGGATACTTTGGATTTAGCAAAATTAGAGGCTGAAGTATTTTTACTTGGTATTTGGAAAGACTATCAACAATTAGAGTCTTCGCTATCTATGCCAGAACTTATGATTACTTTAGAACAAAAAAGAGAATTAGAATATCAGGAAAAGAAATTTTTTGCCGCTATGCAGGGGGTTGACTTAGAGGATGGAAGCAATGCTAATGAGCCAGACCCTTGGGAAGCAATGAAGGCTAGAGTTGCAGCAGCAACGAGTGGTATTGGCAATGGAGACCCTAATGACATTACAGCATTACAAGGAGTAGCAGCAAAACAAGCAGGATTTGGAATTGGTATGGGTCTAGATTATGAAGTTGTAAATGGTTAATTATGCTATAATTATTAAATACAACCTATAGGAGGGTATTATGGCAACTACAGTTAACGAGCCAAAACAAATCGTACTTATTGATGGAACTACCATTGATGTGCGACCACTAAAAATTTCTCTACTTCGCTCATTTATGAAGAAGTTTGAGAAAATCGCAGAAGTAGCAGAAGATAATGACAAGTCTATGAACTTGCTTATGGAGTGTGTACAGATTGCTATGCAGCAATATGCACCACAACTTGCTACAGATGTAAAGACACTAGAAGACAATATTGACCTACCAACAGTTTACCAAATTGTTGAAGAGGCATCTGGTGTTAAACTAAGCGATACATCGCTTATGGGCGGTCTAACTGCCTAAAAAGGAAGTGTAAATGAATGGCTGATATTCAATCCAATATAAAAGTAAATGTTGATACCTCTAATGCTTTAGAGCAAATCAAATTACTTCAGGGTCAAATATCAGCCTTTCATCTACAAATGGCTAAGGGCGGTGCCCAAGCCGCTGCTCAAGCAGCACAACTAAGGCAAAGCCTAGTAAACGGAATAAATGCAACTGGCAAATTCCAAGCCCAGATGACATCCGTAAAAACAAGTACTGAATATTTTACACAGGCACTTGAAAAGAACAAACTCACAATGGGTGAGTATTTTAGATATGCTGGTGGAGCATCTAAAACATTTGGTAAATTATTTAAATCTGAATTTGAGACTATTGGCAAGGTAGCCAGAGAACGTGTCAAAGACCTACAAACACAATATATCAAGATGGGTCGTGATGCCAATGGTGCTATGCAAGCAATCAAGGTTAGACCACTTGCATTGGATATGGAAAATCTTGGTACAAAAACAGCAATTGCTGCTCAAAAACAACAGTTATTAAATCAATTACTTAAACAAGGTTCTACAAACCTACTAAACTTTGGTAAGAATACTCAATGGGCTGGTCGCCAACTTATGGTTGGTTTTACAGTTCCACTTATGATGTTTGGTTCTGTAGCAGTTAAATCATTTAATGAAATGGAAAAGGCTGTAGTAAAGTTCAAACGTGTTTATGGTGATATGAATACCATGAAGTCTGATACAGACAAAATGGTTGGAGAAGTTAGAAGACTTGCTGAAAGTTATACACAATATGGTATTGCAATTAAAGATACTATGGATATGGCTGCTACTGCCGCTGCAACAGGTAAAATGGGTAAAGATTTGTTGGCACAAGTTGCAAGTGCTACAAAACTTGCTGTTCTTGGTGGGGTAGACCAACAGAAGAGTCTAGAAACAACCATTAGTTTAACTAATGCTTTTGGATTATCTGCAGAGCAGTTAGCACAAAAAATTGACTTCCTAAACGCAGTAGAAAACCAAACAGTACTTTCTATCGATGATTTAACTACTGCAATTCCTAAAGCAGCACCAGTTGTTCAACAACTTGGTGGTAACGTAGAGGACCTAGCATTCTTCCTAACAGCAATGAAGGAAGGTGGCATTAACGCATCTGAAGGTGCTAACGCACTTAAGTCTGGTCTTGCATCTTTAATTAATCCAACTAATACTGCAAGTAAAATGCTTGCTGGATTTGGTATTAACATCAAGGGAATTGTTGAAGGAGACAAGGGAAACCTTAAGAAGACAGTAGTTGATTTTGCTACAGCATTAAATCAATTAGACCCATTAAATCGTGCAAAAGCAATTGAGCAACTATTTGGTAAGTTCCAGTTTGCTCGTCTATCAACATTGTTCAAAAACGTTACAGACCAGGGTAGTCAGGCAGCAAGAACACTAGAATTAACAAAGGCAAGTGCAGAAGAACTTGCAATCGTATCACAACGAGAAATGGCGAGAATATCAGAATCTCCAACATTTAAATTTGAAAAAGCAATGAAGGATTTCCAAGCAGCAATGATGCCAATTGGAGAACAATTCTTAAAGGCTGCAACACCAATCCTTAATTTCTTTAGTGATATCCTTAAGAGATTTGATGGACTGGATGATGGAACAAAAGGTTTTATAACTGGTCTAACTGGATTGGTTGCAGGTATTGGTCCAGTTGTTCTAATGGTTGTTGGTCTAGTTGCTAACGGTGTTGCAAACATAATTAAACTATTTGCAAACTTTAAATCATTCTTTAATAATCTTGGCAAAGGTAGTAAAGATTTAGCAACATCTACCAAGTATATGACCTCAGAGCAAATTGAGGCAGCATCTGTTGCAGCATCACTTGACCAAGTTCATGGAAAACTTACACAAACATTCACATCTGAAGCAGCAGCAATTTCTAGACTTGTTGCAGAATATCAAAAGGCTATTACTGCACAAGAAGTTTATAGAGGAATTGCTATTCCAAAGGGAGCAGCCCCAAGAGCATATGCATCTGGTGGTTTGATTTCTGGTCCAGGCTCTGGAACCTCTGATTCTATTTTGGCAAGGGTATCTAATGGTGAAGCAATTATCCCTGCTTCATCAGTATCACGTTATCCAGGATTAGTCAAGCAATTAGTATCTGGAAATGTTCCTGGATTTAGTGGTGGAACAGAATTTGCACACATTACATCTAGAAAAACAATGGGAATTGGCTCATTCTATGAAGGTCTTATAGAATTAGAAAAACAAGGTTTGGTTAAACTAAGTCAGGCAAGAAAAATCATGTTTAATGATTATATGCAAATGTTTGGTAGAGATGCTCAAATTCACACATATTCTGGTCTTGGTTTTACCCAATCAAAGGGATTAAACGTTGGAATGAGAAATGGTGGGGCAGTTCCTGCAACAGCATTCTTATCAGACTTTAAACAACAAGGATTAGCAAAATGGGAACAAAGTTTAAAAATGGCTGGACTAAAACAACAAGAGGTAACAGAAGAATTAACTAGATACGACCAAGCACTACAATCTGGTGTTCAAAGAATGATTGATATGAATCGTTCTGCAACGATTACCGATACAGATTTTGAACTAATTCATCAAGAAGCAGTTAAAACTTTGCCAGCACAATCTAAATTAAGAATGGGTTTAGAAGCCGCAGCAAATGGACTATATGAAACAAGAATGAATATTAATGAAGGTATGTTAAGTGCTGCTGGAATTGAAGCAAAGCAGGTTCCAAGTGGTGCAGACCCAACTAGAATGTCAACAAAGAAACGCTTCTTTGGTCCATCTGGAAAACAATATAGAACTGGTGGAAATAGATGGTATAGATATCTTCCTGGCGGCTTGGCAGGAAGAGATGTTGCTCCAATAACTGCACAACAATTAGAGCAACAAGGAATTGTTGATGGAAGGTCATATGAAAAAGGTAAAAAATCCATCACAGATAATCCACAAAATGACCCATATGTAGAAAGTAGAAATAGAAATAGTCCGCATGTTTTGTCTGGTCCAGATGGTGAACAAGATGCTGTAGCATATAATACTGCCAGAAGAACCACAAACGCTGAATTTGATGTTACTGAAGCAGAAGCAGCCAGAGCCAGAAGCATGTCTATGCAAGCCATAGCCGCTGAAAGCGGACAGGTAGAAGGTACTGCTCACGCAGAAGCAAGAGTTGCAGCAGCGAGAACGGAAAATGCTGAAGTTTTAGCGGTATATCGAGAAGGTCAAGCAGCAGAACTTGCAGCAATGGAACAACAAAATGCAATGCTTATGTCTGGCGGTACTGGTGGATATGTTGGTAGAAGAGCAACTATTCTTGCAGAACGTGAAGCAGCCGCACAAGCAAAGGCAGCACAAAAATTAGCAAATAAAACAGCATTAAAAGATGCAAGAGCAAAAGCAAGTCAAAATCAATCTTCTGGAAAATTTCAAAAAATAGGAATGGCTGCAATGATGCCAACAATGATGGGTTCTATGGCTGGCGGACAAATTGGGGAAATTTCTCAGCAACTTATGATGCCTATGATGATGATGTCTATGATTACTGGTCCAGTTACTGGAGTCATTGCTGCATTGGGTGCTTTAGCACTTGCTGCTTGGGCAATTAAAAATGCTTACGATGAACAAATTAAAAAACAACTAGAATTAACAGAAAAGACTGGTCTTGGCAGTAAGGCAATGGAGAACCTTGCATCATATGCTAAAAAAGCAACATCTACCGAAATAATGAATGTTCGTAGAGGTAATCAACTATCTCTATTTAATACTAAAATTGGAAAAACAACTTATGGACAAAGTTTCTTAGAAAGTGATGAGGGAAAGAAATTACTAGAAGGTGTTCAAAGCAATATAGTTGATAGTGGTCAAAAGGTTGCAAATACACAACTTGCAGCACAACTTCAAGCAGCGGTAGTTAATGGAATCTTTACAGAAGGACAAGCACTAAGTATTGCAGATAGTGTTGGAAGACAACTTAAAAATTACAATTTGTCAATGGATGTTAGTGCAAGACTTCTAACTGTTTTTGGTCCAGATGGAAAAGATGTTTCTAAAGACCCACTGTTAATTAATGCTAGATTACAGATTATTCAGACTGGTCAAGAATCAGTTACAACAAATGAATCAAACTATAATTTTGATAAAACTGCTAATGGAAAATACAATACAAACATTCCAATGACTGGTAGAAGATGGCTAAATATTCAAAAAAATATTGTAGATATTGCACAAAATGCTGGAACATATGTTGGAACAATTAAGAGTCAACTAGAAAATGTTCAAATGCAAATGGATGGATTATATATAGATTATCAGACAGCAATGGATGAAGCCATAAAAAATAATGATACAAACAGAATATACTTTTTGAATAAAAAGTATAAGGCTGGATTGAATCTTTTAACTAAATCAAGTATAGACGCATATGATTCTTTAATATCTCTATATAATTCTGCTGGTCCAAATAGTGGTTCTGTTATGGATGCACAGAAAGCGGCAATTGATGCAGCATTTAAAGGAACTACTCAGGAGAAACAGGCAACACAAGTAAAAGATTTGATTGATGGATTAAAAAATACAAGCAATATAAATAAACTGGTATTAGAAGCATCAGTTGCAAATAAGTCATTAGACTTAAACGCTGCTCAAACTTATCTCAATAAATATCAGGGTGATTCAACAATGGTTGCTAGACTTGGAACAACAATTCGAAATCTAGGAGGCACTGCTGGTTCTGATATGGCTATGTTAGCATCAGAAATGAATAAAACATCTGCAAATCAATTTACTAAAAATATTGCTTTAGCAAAGAATCCACTAGAAGCACAAACAAGACTTAATGCAATGATGGATGTAAGAAGAGGTGGTGGAGTTGGTGGTCCAGGTGCCACAGAAAATATTGAAAATTTCTTTGGTAAAAACATTAACTTAGGTAAACTTACTGCTTTTGAAAATCACATAAATGCACTAAGAAATTCTAAAGAAATTACATTGCCTGTTATTGCTAAAATTTATGGTGCTCAAGAATTATCTCAGATGACTGCAGATGCTCAATATATTAAGTCATTAAATAAAGATAATAAGATTGTTTATACTCAAACATTTGATACATACTATAACATGATTGGTGACCCTAAGTTCTATGACCAATATACAAGTTGGAAAAATGGAGAAGGAAAAAATATAAAACCAAACGATATTGTTGCATATGTTAGATGGCTTGCTCGTCAGGCAACTGAGGCAGCCAAGGTGATGAGTTCTATAAATCCTGCAGGAGGTAATGGTGGAAATGGAGGAACTCCAGAATCATCATTCTTAGATGCTATTGTAAAAACAAAGAGAGATATTTTTGATTTTAAGCAAGCACTTACAACAGGATTTGATGCATCTAAAGCAGCAATTGATAAGTTTAAAATAACTGGTGCCAATGGTCTTATGATGCAACTTGCTTCAGCAGGTGCAGGACCAGAACTAATTAAAGCAATTATCGATGCCCCACAAGACCAAATAGATAAGATTGTTGATAAGACTACTGGAAAGATTAAGGCAAGTTTCTTAAAGACCCTTCCAAAAGTAATGGCTTCAATGGACCCGAATGGTTTTGCACAAATTGCAACTAGATGGCTAGGTCTATCAGCAGATGAGAAAATTCAAGAACATATTAGTTTGTATCAATCTGGATTAGAAGTAATTAAAATTGATGAAGATAAGATTAACAAAACATATGAACAAAGAATCAAGGCTCTTGACGAAATTCAATCATTAAATAATGAAGTTAATAGACAAGAGCAAGATAAACTAACCTTGGCAGATGCTTTGGCTAAGGGAGATATTTCTGCAGCAACAAGAGCAGCATATCAAATGAAACAAAATAATGCTCAGGCAGCGATAGAGGCTACAAAGAAATCTTTAGAAAATGCTAGACAGGCTGAAATTAATGCTCTTACAGTAAAAATTGGTGGTAAGACAGTAACTAGAGCAGAACTAGAAGAAAGAATTGCTGATGCAACAGCCATAATTACACGACACAAGAAAACACAACTAGACCGTGAAATTAAGATTGGTGAGCAGTTAGACGCACAGATTGAAAAACAAAAAACTTTAAATGCTTTACAAAAAACACCTGCTGCAGCAAATACTCCAAAACAGACACCTGCTCCTAATAATAGTGATGGTGGTGGAGGTCCTAGAGATGTAGCAATGGCTACAGGTGGTCATATTAGAGGTCCAGGTACTGGAACAAGTGATGATATTCCAGCAATGCTTTCTAATGGAGAATATGTTATTAGAGCAAATGCTGTAAAGACTATTGGTGTCAGTACACTTGATAGACTAAACCAAGCAGATAGAATGAAGTTCTCTGACGGAGGACCAGTTACTCGTGGACCAAGAATTAATGATACTAGTGATGACCCAGGTAATGTTGAAAACAAAAAATCAATGCTACAAAAAGCAATTGATTCTGCAAGACAAAGATTAAATAGAACTAATCCTACACAAAAAGCAGAGGGTCCTCTTTGGAGTCAGTATGCTCGTTCTGTAGCAGCAATGATGGCTTATACTTATAGACCACCTGCTATGCCTTCAGAAGACACAATGATGAATTTCTGGAATCCAGAATGGAGAAGGGGAGACCCTAGTAGTCAAAAGTATTTTAATAGATACCCAACACTTTCTGACTTTAAAAACTATAGAGTTAATTCCTTTAAAGGTGGAAGATTAACAACTGGACCTAATGGTAGAAAGATTATGTCTCCAAATGGTAATTACTTTACATGGTATAAAGATGACATGTTTGGAAATAGAAAAAACACTATTTCTTCTATTCTTGGAGATTTTAACAATTTAGATTATTTATGGAATTTGCGTGGAATAGATGTTGCACCAATGATGGGATATGAAAAGATTCCTGGTGTTTTGAATGATATGGCTTTAAAAAAGAGAAAACTTTCTAACTGGTCTGTTTTTAGAAATAGACAAATAAGACAAGCACATGTTCATGGTGGAACAGATGCTTGGGCATGGTCAGAATCTGGTAATCAGAATTATGACTATTATAAAAAAATGTTTGGTAAAGCCAATGGTGGTTTAGTAGGATATAAAGATGGTGGAAAGCCTAAGAACTGGAGTTTAACAGACCCATCTGCACCTTGGAATCAAGGAGACTACAAAAAGTTTAATGATTATCAGACTAGAAAACAATATTGGGCTATGTCACAACCAGGAAGCAGAGAACTTGTAGAAACTGGAAAGAATATTGGATACTTTACTCCAGGTATTGGTTCTGGACTAGCATTTGGCGATGCTGGAACATCATTTGGTAAAGGTGATATTGGGGGAGGTCTTCTAAATACCGCATTTGGATTCGGTGCAATGTGGATTCCAAAAGCAATTGGTGCAATTGGAAAGGGCATCAAGACTGCAGGAAGCAGCATTGGACAAGGATTTAATGCAATAAAGAATACAATAAATGCTACAAAAAAGAGTTATACTCATCCGAAAGATTGGCTGACAAAGTATTATACAACTAGTCCAAATAAGTATTTAGGAATTAAGGGATTACAGGCAGTTATGGGAAAGATGCTTCCTAAAAACTTAGAAGCACTAGTTTTAAATAAATTTGGTAAAACAAGAAGCGAGAAGGCTGGATTGGGTGTCGAACATCCAGAAGATGTAGAAGTAGTAAATGGAAGACTTGCAGGACCAGGAACATATTTTGCAAAAACAAATACTCAATCAGACATTTTCCATAATTTTGGAGATTTTGTTTATGGAATTAAAAATACACCAAAAGTAATACTTGACACTCTTTTGTCAAAAGGATATGCTGATGAAAAAACTGTTTTAAAAGTTGCAGCAAAAAATGGTTGGAGATTCCCAGAAGGAACAAAAGCCACAGACCTATTGCAAGATTCTCATTTCAATAGCCCTCTGATTCAACAATTAAGAAAATTGGGATACCTTGGTTATAAAGGAACAGATGATGCATTTACAAATTGGATGTTGGGAGATAAAAAGGGATGGGGCTTTACAAAGGGTAAATTTGATAATAGAGGACGTTTGGGTGCAAAAGCATCTAATGCAGAAGCAGCAGCAGCAAAAAAGAAATCTCAGACTGCATCTATTTTTGCACCATATAAAGATTCTGCTTTAGGTTCAGGTGGCATAGAGTCGGGTATTTGGATGAAAAATACACTTAATAATGTTGAAACATATCTAAAACATTATGCACAACAAGAAAAATCTTTCTTAGAACCAATGACATCATTTATTGGTAATAGATTAGGTGCAAGCGTTGCTCCATATGACCTAATCACTAGTGGCAATTTTCTTAAAAATGAATTTACAGGAACTGCTTCAAATATTTTAAAACATATTGAGGGTAATCGAGATTCTTTGCTTGTTGCTAGTCCAAAGATTCCAAATTCGAATCAAATTAGAAATAATAACATACAAGCATGGTTAACAAAACCTGGAATGTCTCCAAATGAAAAAATACAACAATTAATAGAAAATGTCAAAGAATTTGCATCTAGTTCAGCACTATTAAATTCAGTTGTTGGAAATCTTGATGTTCATACTGGAAATATTTTGATGGATGCAACAACTGGAAAATTTCATGCATTAGATTTTGGAAATACAAGATTGCAGCAAATGCAGCCAAGCCTAGAAAATGCAACTGGTGGATTATCACTTGCAAGAAGAGCAACCGATACATTGCTAAATGCATTACGCTATAACATAAGGGAAGTTTTCTCCGATGACCAAATAGATAAAAAACTTTTTGACCAATTGCAGTCTGGCTTTATGTCCGTAGACCCTTCAAAGTTTATGAATAGATTGAAGGTTCTATCACAAACAGACTACGTTGGTCAATTTGTAAAAGAAAAAATTGGAGATAATCCATTAATGCTTTCACAATTCGGTAAATGGATGGAACAAACTATTCCAAGTCCAACACCTAAATTTAGTCATTTTGGAACATTTGGAAATGACCCAAACTTTTTGAAAATAATTTATGAAAACCTAGAAAATGAATTTAAACAGACAGGTGGAATGTTCCATTTTGCCAATGGAGGAATGGCTATTCCTAGATTTAAGACTGGTGGCTATGTAGGAATGATGCCTAAGTTTGGCGATGGTGGCTTGGCTAATCTACACCAAGGAGAGTATGTATTCCAGAAATCAGCGGTAGATAGGATTGGACTAAATAGCCTTAATGCCATGAACCAAGGTGAAACATCAATGGGCGATTGCGTGTATAATTATAATATCAACTTGAACGTAAGTTCAATGTCTAACCAAAACGATATTGCCGATGCAGTTATCGGACAGATTAGAAGACTTGATAACCAAAGAATTAGAGGGAATACGATTTAATGACTACTCCAGCAAGTGCAAACTACATATATGGTAGAAAAAAGTATGCCAGACCACAAGCAATGCTTTGGGCTGATAGTGAGCCAGCAACACAAACCACTTCTACTGGAAAGACCATCTATGTGCCATATGGTACTGAAGTTGGCTCTGCCACAGGTGGAGTATTAAACACTGACAATAATTTTTTAATTCTATCTGACCATAACAGGTCACCAATCGAGTTTAAGACTACTCGTATTGAAAAACGTGAACGTATGATTAATGGTCGTATGCGTTCCTATCATATTGCTGATAAACTAACTATCTCTACATCTTGGCAAATGCTTCCTTCTAGGTCTTTTGCAAATGACCCACTATTTAATACTACTAATGGGGTTCCTGGATTAGTACCATTAACTAATACAACCACAGGAGACCAATACACAGTTGATGGTGGTGCAGGAGGAAATGAATTGCTAGAATGGTATGACAAACATACTGGAACTTTTTGGGTATATCTAGCATACGATAAACATACCAATTTTACTGGTTCAGATGAATATGCTCAACTTGCAGAATACAATCAGGCTATTCAGATGTATATCTCTAGTTTTGATTACTCTATTCAAAAACGTGGTGGAAATAATTTAGATTTATGGAATATCTCTGTTACTTTGGAAGAGGTATAGCATGTTTCAAAATACAGCACTTAAAAATCATATTGAGGAATCATCAACAGTTGAAATAGAGTCAATGGTTATTGCTGAATGGAATCTTAATGTCAGTGAAAATATTTTAGCAATTGGTAATTATAAAAATAGACCAACATCTGGAACAGCATATACAGCATCTTCTGGATATGCAAATGAAACATCGTCAACAACTACTCCAACTTGGTATGGATATACTGATTCTAATGTTGTGTTCTCTAGAGGAATTTTAGATAGTTCAACTACTCCAACAATTTTTGCTGCACCAGACGAAAAAGAAAAATTATATTATTCATTATCCGATTGTTTTGGAAAATTTAGACCACGTTCTGGAATCAATAAGTTAAGATATCTTCAAACAAATAGTATTAATTTTGTAAATAAAGACATGAACTCTAGACCAAGATATTATATCTCTTCAAAAGATGATAAGTTTAAATATTGGACATCATACAGAAAAGATGAAACCAATGTTGAAAGAGGTATTGGTAAAAATATAAGCACTGGAACTACATATTTTGTAGATGATGCATCGCCATTTGTTGTATATGAAACTCCAGTTCCAGCAAATAGAATTGTTTTAAAAATGCAAACACACGTTGGTAGCATAGACAAAGGACCATTTTTAGATACTAATGGTTCTCCAATTTACGATACATTTTATGAGAATCCTGCAACTGTAACTCTAAGCAACCAAAAGACACCAGTTGTTTGGAAAATTCAATATTTGAATTCTTCAAATGCCTGGATAGATATAAAATCATTTGATGGTACAGAAACAAGAAAAACTGGTAAAAGAATCATTGGTTCTGATGGATATTTAGAACTTGCATATGGGTTAGTTATTCCAGATACAGTTACTTCGTTTAAACATATCGATGAATTTATTTCTACAAGTTCTTTACCATTAAGTCCAAATCTTGGAGATGCTTATTTAATTACAGATAATACAACTATAGGTATTTATTATGTTTGGAATGGCTCTTCTTGGACACAGTTTACTCCATCATATGCTTGGCAAGTTAATGAAGAGTCTCTGACCACGACAACACCATTTGTTACTGAGTTAGATTCTCCTAAGTTTTATGGAACTGCCACAAGTGCTACCGATGCAAATTTCAGGGAATTTCAATATATCAAAGGATTAAGAGTTGTAGTATCTACAATAAATGGTTTTAATTCAACACTTGATTTACTTGAATTATCACCAAGACTAGTTGCAAACATTTCAGATAAAGTAAAAGATTACTCAATAACAAAACTTGCTTCAGATATTGGAAACACTGGCATTCCTGTTGGACAACTATTAGCAGCCAAAGGAACCCTGTCAATCTTTGACTATGACCAATCATTTAATCCAAATAATATTCCAGTGTATGATTCATTGACCAATTCAATATCTGGCAGTATTATTGCAAATCTTAACTCAAAAAACATTCAAATTAAATTTTACGAATTGATAAAAAATGTTCCATATAATTCTTCTTTATATAATTACATTATTCCAATTAAAACAATGTATTCCGATGGCTTTCCAAAACTAAACAAAACTGAGCGTTTGGTATCTATGGATTTACGAGATTTATATTTTTATTTTGAAAGTCTCTTGGCACCACCAATAATGTTGAGGGATGTATCGTTAAGTTATGCTCTATCAATATTGTTTGATTCTATTGGTTTTTCTAATTTTGTATTTAATAGACTTGTTAATGACAATGAGCCAATAATTAAATACTTTTACATACCTTTAGATACAACAATTGGAGAAGTACTAAATGATTTAGCACAATCTACTCAAACAGCAATGTATTTTGATGAATACAATAATTTTGTATGTATGTCTAAAAATAGAATTATGCCAACTGCTGATGAATACACCGCTTTGACAGGTGCATCTGAAGACATAACACTTTATGGTTCTATTGACTATACTAAAAGTGATATAAGCAATAATCATCCAACAAGTACAAAACTTGCTAATATTATTTCTTTAGAATCCGAAGATGATGTGGTGTATAATTCTGGTAAGGTAGTATATGATGACAAATATATTCAAAAATCAGCAATAACCACACAAGAAATGTCAGTATATGATGATACACGGTCGTATAAATATAAGCCTGTGACTTTATGGGAATCTTCTGGTACTGACAATTTGACATCTATAAATGGAGAGAAAATGGAGAATCAGTCATTTGTTCTTGCTGCCCTGCCACTAGCACAAGACCTGCTATCCACATATCAACCATATGCTGACCAACCAAACACTGCTAATGCTGTTATAAAAAACAACACAATTGATTTTGGAACTGAAATTATGTTTATAAATAAATATAATGGATATCTATATGCTAATGGAGAAGTAATTAAATATGATGCTATAGAGTATTCTATAACTGGATATGCTGATAATGTTTGGATTACAAGTAGCACGGATTATTCTAAATATTATGCTGCCTTGCCTTTCGGTGGTAGTATGAAAAAAACAGGAAAAATTAGAATATATACAAAACCACAATATAATCTAAATGGATATATTTCTGGAATTGTAGAAAATGGTCGTGCTCAATTTGGAACCGAAGCAGTAGACCATGTAGCAATTCCAACAAAAGATAATACAGATTTTTTAAAAACTAGTAATCAAAAAGTATTTAGTATGCAATCTAAGTGGTTATTTAATGATTCGTATAAAACAACTACAGTATCTTTAAAAAATTGTTCTGGTGCTAGTGGTCAAAAAAACATAACAACAGACAGCACAACTGGATTAAATGTTGGATATACAGTAAAAACAACATCCAATACTGTATTAGGCAAAATTACAAAAATTACTAATGACACCACTTTTGTAATTGATACTAATTTGTCAACCACATTATCTACAGTAAAACTAAACGCAATAGATAGAACTTTAGAAATCTTAACACAAGATAGAAATAGTGTTAGGATTAGTGATGGTTCAGCAGGAACAGACTTTATAACTGAACAAAAAGCATTATATGAAACAGTTATTAAAGATTTTTTTAATAATAGAACTGGTTCTAATTCACAAGGAACGCTTCAAAGTTCATCTTTGAATATAACTGGTCCATCATTATTGTCAAATTCAACAAACTATATATCTTATACTTATAAAAATCTAGATGCAAATCTTCTTATGGCTAATAGATTTGGAACTAGGTTGAGGATAGTTGGAAATATTCCAACAATCTCTAAAGATACAGAGAATTCTATACAACAACTGGCATATGGAGCAAACTATATAGATACATTGTCTACTACAGAGAATGGTTCTTATAAAATTACTGGTGGTTCTGGTGGTATTGCTGTAGGACTTGATACATCAACTAATAAGAATAGTGGATATTATTTTGAAATATGTGCATTAAGCAATAATGATATTGTTGATAGTTCTTCAGATAATACATCGATACAGTCAATTCCGAATGTGTATTTTTACAAGATATTGGCTAGACCAGTGTCTAGAGTTATTTCTGCACAAACATTAACAAATGCAAGTGGCACTATTTCAATAGAGACTAGTACAGACCATGAATTCGATATTGGTCAATTAGTTACTATTGCTGGTGGAGGTATTTCTGGAACTTATACTGTAAGTGATATACCAAACTCTAAAACCTTTACAATCCCAAGTAACTTTGCTGGACCAATAACTGCAACCACAGTATCTGCAAAATTAGCAGTTCCTGTTGTTTTGTGGTCTGGTCAAGCACCAATCTTAGTTGATGATGGACTTTTTGCTGGAATGGCAAATCTTACTGGTCAAAAGTTTAATACAGTTTATGATTTGGGTATTGAAGTTGATGGAAATAATGATAAAAGAACTTTTAACTTATATATTAACAACAGATTAGTGCAATCAGTAACGGATGATGACCCAATTCCATTAGTGGCATACAATCAAAATATGGCTTTATTTGTTAGAGGTGGCTCTAAGTTGATGTTTGAGCATGTATATGCAATAGCAGATAATATTGGATATGATTCTACAGCAACATCAAGTCTTTCTGCAAAACCATTTTTTGCAGAAGAAAGATTTTCAAATGAAAAATTTAACAAATACTTAATTAATCCTCTGGTTGCAACAACATATTTGGCAGGGGTAGCGAGTGCAACTGCCAAAAAATACAATATGTATTATGATGAGTTTGGAACTATCTTCCGTGAATGTGCATATTTCAATATCAGATATGATAAGGCGTATCCAGCATTATCGTCTAGAATTAGCCCAACTTTAAATGATAGACAGGGATATATGGTTAGTGGATATACATCAACCGCATATGGTGCAGAGTTTATGGTATTCAATATAACTGATTTTTCTTTAAACCTAGATGAATCATCTGGAAATTATTTGGGTATTCAGGGAATAGCATTTACACAACAAACAACAAATAATTTAACGGTAGATGAGTATTTCACAAAAAATAGTAATTTCAATAATTATTCAACTTTAAATAATGAATATATAGATATTCAGAATAGTAGAAATAATTATGGTAAAAATGAATTCACCATTTCTGGAA
>Ga0213922_1000047_pt1 | contig 71500 bp, 72 predicted proteins | sample McNCre2917MG_FD_165060 | JGI IMG/M metagenome (GOLD analysis project Ga0213922, IMG submission 165060) | Freshwater microbial communities from McNutts Creek, Athens, Georgia, United States - 29-17 MG | ecosystem: Environmental > Aquatic > Freshwater > Creek | place: USA: Georgia | collected... | reverse complement strand
CAACTGAGTAAAAGGATTCAAGACCATGGAATTTTTCCGCATCCGTCGTGACATTCCGTTTATGCGCCATGCCTTGGTGCTAAACATTATTTCGGCAATAACCTTCGTTGCTGCAGTTTTCTTTTTAGCATTTAAAGGGTTACATCTATCTGTAGAGTTCACGGGTGGCACAGTCATGGAAGTTAGCTATTCACAAGCTGCTCCACTAGACTCTATCAGATCAGACCTCTCAAAATTAGGCTATCAAGATATACAAGTACAAAACTTTGGCAGCTCAAAAGATGTCTTAGTTCGTCTGCCCATTCAAAAAGATACGACAGGCAAGCTATTATCTTCTGCACAACAAAGCGAACTAGTAATAGATACACTTAAAGCATCCCATGCAGATGTCTCATTAAAGCGTGTTGAGTTTATTGGCCCACAAGTTGGTAAAGAACTAGCTACCGACGGCCTACTAGCATTGTTATTTGTGGTTCTAGGCATCGTTATTTATCTATCAGTTAGATTTGAATGGAAATTTGCGCTTGCCGGCATCATCGCCAACCTGCATGACGTTGTCATCATTTTGGGATTCTTCGCATTTTTCCAATGGGAATTCTCCTTATCAGTTCTAGCTGCTGTTTTAGCGGTACTTGGTTACTCAGTTAACGAATCAGTGGTTATCTTTGACCGTATTCGCGAGAACTTCCGCAAATATAGAAAAATGGATACGGTGGCTATTATTGATAATGCTATTACGAGCACAACAAGCCGTACCATCATTACTCACGGCAGTACTCAAATGATGGTTCTAGCGATGTTGCTATTTGGTGGCCCGACACTCTACTACTTCTCTCTTGCTTTAACGATTGGTATCTTGTTTGGTATTTACTCTTCAGTTTTCGTGGCAGCTGCTCTAGCTATGTGGTTTGGCGTAAAACGTGAAGATCTAATTAAAGCCGAATTAAAAGCCGTGACACCGACTGATAAATCTGATGATCCTAATTTTGGCGCACAGGTTTAATGCTGTTGTAACACTATCAAGCATCTAAATAAAAAGCCCCTGCTGGGGCTTTTTATTTCATTAAATTCAATTTCGATAAAATTAATATTGACGCACGACATCCATAATTTTTTCAGTAGCGCCCATGTGCTGACTCGAGAAATCAATTGCATTAGCACTCATTGTCTCGCGTAGATTCTTGTCCGATAGCAGTAAACCCATAGCTTTTGCAAGATCATCTACATTGGCCACTCGAATAGCTGCATGCGCATCAATCACATCTTGGCTAGCTTGTTGAAAATTAAATGTATGCTCACCCAAAATAGCAGGACACCCTAAGCTACTGGCCTCAATAAAGTTTTGACCACCTAACGGTCGCAAACTACCTCCCATCACAACCACATCTGATAAGGCATAGTAGAAACTCATTTCACCCATTGAATCGCCAAGAATAATGGCCTGATTATTCAATGCTTCCACAAGGGCCAACTCATCGGCTAATTGAGATTTTTTAGCCACTAAAGGCGCACCCGTTTGCAAAACTTGAAAAGCCTCTTCAAAACGTTGGGGGTGCCTTGGAACAACTATTAGTCGCGCTACCTTAGCTAACTCTGGCTGAGATTTCATTAGCTCAGTCCACGCATCAATAACAATTTTCTCTTCGCCATCACGCGTACTAGCCGCACACACAATTTGCATTTCTGGTGCTAGATTTTTTCTCAAAGACACGGCTTCATCAATTTGAGAAAAATTAGGCGCTACATCAAACTTTAAATTCCCAGTCACCATCACCTGACCAAGCCCTAAGGATTCGTAACGCTTAGCATCTAGTGGTGTTTGAGCCAAAATCTGACTAAAAGACCGATAGATGTCGGTAGCAAGGTTTCCAAATCTAAGTGTTTTTCTTGCACTACGCTCAGACAATCGCGCATTAACTAGTAAGAGTGGGACATTAGCCTTTACGGAGGTGCGCAATAGAATCGGCCAAACTTCAGTCTCCATCACCAACCCCAATTTAGGTTGAAATTTCTTTAAAAAGGCTTTTACAGCCCAAGAAATGTCATAGGGCAAATAGGCTTGCTGCAATTGGTGAGTAGTAATAGCTTTAGAGAAAATCTCTTGGCCAGTTTGCCTACCTGTAGGTGTCATATGGGTTAACAAAACCTGATACCCATCGGCCAACAATGCCTGAACCAAAGGAGCAGAGGCTCTTGTTTCACCAACAGAAACAGCATGAACCCAAACTAATTTAGTTGAATTAAGCTGTTTCTTATAGCAACCCAAACGCTCTAATATATGTCGACGGTACCCACGCTGAACCCGCCCCTTCCAATACAAACGAATAAGAACTACCGGCAATAACAAATGCCAGAAAAACTCATAAAGCCCTAAAGTAATGCTTGTTAAAAAGCTTAATGGAGGTCTATGGTTTTTTACAGTCACTTCTTCAAACGTTCCGTTAAGGCAATAGCTTTACCTAAGTAAGTAGATGGGGTCATTTCTAATAAAGATTTTTTGGCATGCTCCGGGATTTCTAAACCTTGAATAAAAGTTTTGAGTCCTTCTGGCGTAATGCCTTTACCGCGCGTTAATTCTTTTAACTGTTCATATGGATTAGGCACACCAAAACGACGCATCACCGTCTGAACTGGCTCTGCTAAAACTTCCCAACAGTTATCCAAGTCTTCAGCTAAGCGAGCTGGATTAGTCTCCAATTTACCTAAACCACGTAAAGCACTGTCATATGCTAATAAGCTATGACCTAAAGCAGTTCCCAAATTACGTAAAACTGTTGAATCTGTTAAATCACGCTGCCAACGAGATACAGGCAACTTCTCTGATAAATGCTTAAGCAAAGCATTAGCAATACCCAAGTTACCTTCTGAATTTTCAAAATCAATTGGGTTAACTTTATGCGGCATCGTTGAAGAACCAATCTCACCAGCTTTTGTTTTTTGCTTGAAATAGCCAACAGAAATGTAACCCCAGATATCTCTGTTCATATCCAACAAAATAGTATTGGCTCTAGCAATAGCATCAAACAACTCAGCCATGTAATCATGTGGCTCAATTTGAATAGTGTAAGGATTGAACTCAAGACCCAAACGCTTTTCAATCACTTCTTTAGAGAAAGCTTCCCAATCTACATCTGGATATGCGGATAAATGTGCGTTGTAGTTACCAACAGCACCATTCATTTTTCCCAAGAAAGATACTTTTTCAATATTACCAATCGCTCGCTCCAAGCGCATAGCGATGTTAGCCATTTCTTTACCTAAGGTTGTAGGCGAAGCGGGTTGACCATGAGTGCGAGACAACATTGGCACTGAAGCATTAGCAAGCGCTAATGCTTTTAATGAAGCTAATACCTCTTTCAACTTAGGCAAAATAACTTCTTGGCGAGCGCCTTTCAACATCAAACCATGTGATGTGTTGTTGATGTCTTCTGATGTACATGCAAAGTGAATAAATTCACTGGCTTTTTCTAATTCTGCATGACCAGCCACTTTTTCTTTCATCCAATACTCAACAGCTTTAACGTCATGGTTCGTTACAGCCTCAATTGCTTTAATGCGCTCAGCATCTACATCAGAAAAATTTTCAACCAATGCTAAAAGCACTTTTTCTGCAGCTTGGCTAAAACTAGGGAAATCTGGCAATTTAGCTTGCGACAAGGCAATTAACCAATTCACCTCTACGCGTACACGCTGTTTCATAAAGGCTGCCTCTGAAAGCCATGGGCGTAGAGCATCAGTTTTAGACGCATAACGGCCGTCCAATGGGGAAAGAGCGCTTAAAGTAGAAAGTTGAGTAGTCACAGCTAAGTCCTAAAAAATCACTTAAAACATGATTTTAGTCGTTCTCTGACATTTCTCTAAAATTAAGGGCTTTTCTTCAAAATTAAGGCTTAAGAGGTGATGATCCCGCCACCCAAACAACGGTCCCCGTCATAAATAACAGCGGATTGACCAGGCGTTACAGCCCACTGAGCTTCTTCGAACAATAGTGAAAATTTTTCAGCATTCACATCAACCAATTGACAAGGTGAATCGGTCTGCCGATAGCGGGTTTTGGCGGAGTAATGACCTATCTTAGGTAAATGATCAAATGTCCAGCTCATTTGAGATGCTTCAAGTCTTAGCTTTAATAACCATGGATGATCGTGCCCTTGAACGATGTATAAGGTGTTATTAACCATATCTTTTTTAGCAACAAACCAAGGCTCACCACTACCATCCTTACTGCCACCCATCCCAATACCTTTACGCTGGCCTAATGTATAAAACGCTAGGCCCATATGCTGCCCCACAGTCTTACCATCTTCAGTTTTAATCGGGCCTGCTTGAGTTGGTAAATAACGATTTAAAAACTCCCGAAACGGTCTCTCACCAATAAAGCAAATACCTGTTGAATCTTTCTTGGCGGCATTAGGAAGGCCAATGCTTTGAGCTATCTCACGCACAAGACTTTTTCTAATGCCTCCCAACGGGAAAATAACGTGTTGGAGTTGCGCTTGACTTAATCGATATAAGAAATAACTTTGATCTTTTGTTTCATCAATAGCTTTTAGCAAATGAACCTCTTGGCCCACCTTTGCTGTTTTAGCGTAATGGCCTGTGGCAATTGCCTCAGCTCCCAAGCTCATGGCATGGTCCAAAAAAGCTTTGAATTTAATTTCCGCATTACATAAAACATCGGGGTTAGGAGTGCGGCCAGCCGAATATTCCCGTAAAAACTCCGCGAATACGCGATCCTTATATTCCGCGGCAAAGTTAACTGCCTCAACATCTATGCCAATTAAATCCGCCACAGATACAACATCCAACCAATCCTGACGAGATGAGCAATATTCACTATTGTCGTCATCTTCCCAGTTTTTCATAAACAACCCAATCACCTTATAACCCTGTTGCTTCAAAATCCAAGCGGCTACTGAAGAATCAACGCCTCCAGACATCCCAATTACCACCGTAGCGGGTGGTAAAACAGGTGCTGCCTCTAAGAAACTAGTGTCAATGATAGGGAAATTCATAAATCTGATAAAAACAATCTAATCAATACAGTCACTTAGATGTCTTTTATAAGTAAAAAATATAAAAATATGGGGTTTACAAGGGTTAGAAAAATCTCGGAATTATAGTAATCTTAATCCTTTACAAAATAACTGGGAGAAACCCATGCGCATTGGCGTGCCGTTAGAGACCAAGCCTAATGAAACGCGTGTGGCTGCAACGCCAGAAACTGTGAAGAAATTCATCAGCCAAGGTCATACAGTCATCGTTCAAAGTAATGCAGGCACAGCTAGTAGTCAACCCGACTCAGCCTATGAAGCGGTAGGAGCCACCATTGGTTCTGCTGCAGATGCATTAGGTGCTGAAATTGTTCTAAAAGTAAGAGCTCCTGAAGCAGGAGAGTTAGCTCAGATGCAAAACAATGCTGTTTTGTTGGGCATGCTAGATCCATTTGATAATGCGAACAATGCTGCCATGGCAGCTAAAGGCATTACAGCTTTTGCCATGGAAGCAGCGCCTCGTACGACTCGCGCCCAAAGCATGGATGTCTTGTCATCCCAAGCCAACATTGCAGGATATAAAGCAGTGATGGTGGCAGCTAATCAATACCAACGTTTCATGCCAATGCTAATGACAGCAGCTGGCACGGTAAAAGCTGCCCGCGTATTAATTCTTGGCGCAGGTGTTGCTGGCTTGCAAGCTATTGCAACCGCTAAACGTCTTGGCGCTGTGATTGAAGCTTCTGATGTGCGCCCTGCCGCAAAAGAACAAATTGAATCTTTAGGTGCCAAGTTTGTTGACGTTCCTTTTGAAACAGATGAAGAACGCGAAATCGCCCAAGGTGTTGGAGGTTACGCCCGCCCTATGCCAGCATCATGGATGCAAAGGCAAGCAGCCTTAGTTGCCGAGCGTGCGAAACAAGCAGATATCGTTATTTCAACTGCATTGATCCCAGGTCGCAAAGCACCAACGCTATTGCACACTGAAACAGTTCAACAAATGAAACCAGGCTCAGTAGTTGTTGACTTAGCTGCAGGCAAAGGTGAAAACGGTGCAGGTAACTGCCCATTAACAGAAGCAGATAAAGTGGTTACTAAGCATGGCGTTACCCTCATCGGCTACACCAACTTAGCAAGCATGGTCGCCGCGGATGCTTCAGCACTTTACGCTCGCAACCTCATAGATTTCATGAAACTCATCATTGATAAAGAAGCTAAGCTAGCCATCCCAACTGATGATGACATCGTGACTGCCTGTTTGATGTGCCAAAACGGCCAAGTTCTTCGTCAGAACGCTTAAGGCCAAAAGGAAAAATTATGGAAATTAGTCACACTATTTACAACCTGATTATTTTTGTTCTGGCCATTTATGTTGGTTACCACGTGGTCTGGAACGTTACTCCTGCATTACATACACCTTTAATGGCTGTAACAAATGCAATCTCCGCCATCATCATTGTTGGCGCGATGTTAGCAGCCGCTTTAACTGAAGGTGAACTAGGTAAGTCAATGGGTACGATTGCTGTAGCACTAGCTGCTGTTAACGTATTTGGCGGCTTCTTAGTAACAAGACGCATGCTGGAAATGTTCAAGAAGAAAGATAAAAAACCTAAAGGAGAAACAGCATGAGCTTAAATCTCGTTACTCTTTTATACCTTGTAGCTTCTATTTGCTTTATTCAAGCTCTAAAAGGTTTATCTCACCCAACTACTTCAATTAAAGGCAATCTGTTTGGTATGACAGGTATGGCAATTGCGATTGCCACAACTGTTGCATTGATCGTGATGCTAGCTCAAGAAACAGCAACCAATGGTTTAACTTACGTGTTAGCTGGTCTTGTTATTGGTGGTGGTGCTGGCGCCATCATGGCCAAGCGCGTTGAAATGACAAAGATGCCTGAGCTAGTTGCTTTCATGCACAGCATGATTGGTTTGGCAGCTGTATGTATTGCTGTTGCAGCCGTGGCAGAACCTCACGCATTTAATATCGCGCCTAAAGGCTCACCAATTCCATTTGGTAACAGACTTGAATTGTTTATTGGTACCTTTGTTGGCGCCATTACATTCTCAGGCTCTGTGATTGCTTTCGGAAAATTATCTGGCAAATACAAATTCAGATTATTCCAAGGTGCGCCAGTCACTTTCCCTGGACAACATTTATTGAATCTTGCACTAGCAATTGTGATGGTCGGGTCAGGTGTGATGTTTGCTATCGCACCAGGTGCAGAACCAGCATGGAATTACTTTGTTGTTATGACAGCTGTTGCGTTCATTTTGGGCGTACTAATCATCATCCCAATTGGTGGTGCTGACATGCCTGTGGTTGTTTCCATGTTGAATTCATACTCTGGCTGGGCCGCAGCTGGTATTGGCTTCTCATTAAATAACTCGATGTTAATTGTGGCTGGTTCATTAGTTGGCTCTTCAGGCGCCATCCTTTCTTACATCATGTGTAAGGCGATGAATCGTTCATTCTTTAACGTGATTCTTGGGGGCTTTGGTGGTGATGCTGGCTCTGCCGGTGCTGCTGGTTCACAAGAACAACGTAATGTGAAATCAGGTTCAGCTGATGATGCAGCATTCTTGATGACCAATGCTGAAACTGTCATTATCGTTCCAGGTTACGGCCTTGCTGTTGCTCGTGCTCAACATGCCTTAAAAGAACTCACAGAAAAGTTGACGCATGCTGGCGTAACAGTGAAATACGCAATTCACCCAGTGGCTGGCCGTATGCCTGGCCATATGAACGTATTGCTAGCTGAAGCTGAAGTGCCTTATGACCAAGTATTCGAGATGGAAGATATCAATAGCGAATTTGGTCAAGCAGACGTTGTCTTAATTCTTGGTGCTAATGACGTGGTTAACCCTGCGGCAAGAACACCAGGTAGCCCGATTTTCGGTATGCCAATTCTAGAAGCCTACAAAGCTAAAACAGTTATTGTGAATAAGCGTTCAATGGCTTCTGGTTATGCCGGCCTTGATAATGAATTGTTCTACATGGATAAAACAATGATGGTCTTTGGTGATGCGAAGAAGGTTATTGAAGACATGGTCAAAGCTGTGGAATAACCGAACGGCAGTTGTGTTCATAAAGAACCACCGCAAGGTGGTTTTTTATTTCCCTAAAATACGAGTAAAGGTTCATACATGAATATTAAAAAGCGTCTTTCTCTAGCTCAAATCAAACGACAAGCATTACTTCAAGCAGGCATACCTCCTAGTGGCTATGGCAAGAAAAAATCAACGACTGTGATGGGGAATAAAAAGAAGAAGTTGAATACACGAAAAGAAAAACACTCTTCCATGTCCTTTGATTAGATTGATATTTGGCAATAAAAAAGGCGCTCATAAGAGCGCCTTCCTTTTTTGTGAGCGGGGGGCTCAATTACATCATGCCGCCCATACCACCCATGCCACCCATACCGCCCATATCAGGCATTGCAGGAGCATCATCCTTTGGTGTTTCAACAACAGCACAATCAGTTGTTAACAACAAGCCAGCAACTGAAGCAGCATTAACTAAAGCTGTCTTTGTCACTTTAGCTGGGTCGATAACACCCATTTCTACCATGTCGCCATACTCACCAGTAGCAGCGTTATAACCATAGTTAGCTTTACCAGCTGCTACGTTATTTACAACCACACTAGCTTCGTCACCAGCGTTAGAAACGATGATACGTAATGGCTCTTCCATAGCGCGTAAAACGATACTGATACCAGCGTTTTGGTCAGCGTTATCGCCCTTTAATGCAATGATTGCTTGCTTAGCACGCACAAGTGCTACACCACCACCAGGAACAATACCTTCTTCTACTGCAGCGCGAGTTGCATGCAACGCGTCATCAACACGTGCTTTCTTCTCTTTCATTTCAACTTCAGTAGCAGCACCAACGCGAAGAACAGCAACACCGCCAGCTAATTTAGCTACACGCTCTTGTAGTTTTTCACGATCGTAGTCGCTAGTTGCTTCTTCGATTTGCGCACGGATTTGCTTAACACGAGCTTCAATGTTCTTAGCATCACCAACACCATCAATAATCGTTGTATTTTCTTTACCAATTTCAACACGCTTAGCTTGACCCAACTCTTGTAGAGTTACTTTTTCAAGTGTCAAACCAACTTCTTCAGCAATCACTTGACCACCAGTCAAGATAGCGATGTCTTCAAGCATAGCTTTACGACGATCACCAAAACCTGGAGCCTTAACTGCACAAGTTTTCAAAATACCGCGAATATTGTTAACTACTAAAGTAGCAAGAGCTTCGCCCTCGATATCTTCAGCAATAATCAATAACGGACGACCAGACTTAGCAACTTGCTCCAATACTGGTAACAAATCACGGATATTGCTGATCTTCTTGTCAAACAACAAGATGAATGGGTTTTCTAGAATAGCTACTTGCTTTTCTGGATTGCTAATGAAATATGGTGATAGGTAACCGCGATCAAACTGCATACCTTCAACAACATCCAACTCATCAGCTAAAGACTTACCGTCTTCAACAGTAATCACACCTTCTTTACCTACTTTTTCCATCGCCTCAGCAATACGCTCGCCGATGCTGTGATCGCTATTAGCAGAAATAGAACCTACTTGAGCGATTTCTTTAGTAGTTGTACAAGGCTTGCTGATCTTCTTGATTTCTTCAATTGCTGCGGCAACTGCTTTGTCGATACCGCGCTTCAAATCCATTGGATTATGGCCAGAAACAACAAATTTCATACCTTCACGAACAATTGATTGCGCCAATACAGTAGCAGTTGTTGTACCGTCACCAGCGTTATCAGCTGTTTTTGATGCAACTTCCTTAACCATCTGTGCACCCATGTTTTGTAGCTTATCTTTAAGCTCAATTTCTTTAGCAACAGACACACCGTCTTTTGTTACCAATGGGCCACCAAATGAACGCTCTAATACAACGTTGCGACCTTTAGGTCCTAGTGTTACTTTAACTGCATTAGCTAAAACGTTAACACCTTCAACCATGCGCGTACGCGCGCTATCACCAAAAAATACATCTTTTGCTGCCATTTGAATTCCTTTCGATGTTTCTTCTCAAATTATTTCTGAACAACAGCCATGATGTCTTCTTCACGCATAACTAGAAGCTCATTGCCATCAACTTTGACTGTTTGACCAGCGTACTTACCAAACAAAACGCGATCACCCACTTTTACATCCATAGGGATTGTTTTGCCTGAATCATCTTTCTTACCTGTACCAACTGCAAGAACTTCACCTTGATCAGGTTTCTCAGCTGCAGTTTCAGGAATAACAAGACCTGATGCTGTTTTAGTTTCGTTATCCAAACGCTTAATAATCACGCGATCATGCAAAGGGCGTAGATTCATATTGACTCCTTCAATAAGTTAGTAAGTATTCACTAGTTAGTTAGGAAATTTAACTAATTATAATTTCCATAAATAGTTTTCACTATTTATTAGCACTCTAACTGGTTGAGTGCTAATTATAAGGACGGCCCTTAGTGATTTCAAGAGCAAGAAGACCGCTTTATTTAAATAAAGCACCTTAATCCATCCCCAATTAAACACATCGGCTAAGAGAAAACCGATAGCAAGTATTCCTTGGGTATTTTTTATAACTAATTGTTTTTAATAGAGATTATTAATGAAACCTAAATCACGCTTGTATGCTTTAGTAAGAAATTGGACTAATAAGCCTATTCAGACTGTTAAGGAAGCTCCTCAAGGTAGCCTAAGAATACCCAGCGGCTCTTGCCAACTCGAAATAAAAGATTGGTTAACAGCTCAAGAACTCAGTTATGAACCAGTTCTTTCAGTAAAAGACCTCACCCTACATTCAGTCATTCTCCAAGAACTAAACGAATGTTCAGAGGAAGATGTCATCCGCCTATTTAAACAAGGCATTAGTGCAGCTAATTATTGGCAAAGTTCTGCTAAACCCATTTCAATTGTGATGCCCATGAAAACTGACTGGCTATGCAATAAGCATATGCTCAACAGCATTCAAAACGCATTGTTTAACTGTCATCTACCTATCGGCCTAATTCAAGTTGCACTATTAGACAGGCCCAACACAATACAAGAAACTGCGCTACAAGAGGCGCTAATCAAACTACAACGGATCGGCATTCTCCTTCAATTAAGAAACTTTGAAGCCGATGAATATGACTGCTTATTGTTACAACAACACTCGTTTACATCCGTTGATATTTCCAGCCAACTCATCAGACTAGCCATCCCAGGTAGCGAGTGCGAGAAAAAGCTCATCCAAATATTAAATGTCGCCAAGAAGAATCACTCTATTTGTATAACTGGGCCACTAAGACTTTTACACGACACATCTGTTGTCAAAAAGCATGGCTTTGATGCGCAATATGGTCCCATCGTTATGCCAACTATGACACTGCATCAAGTACTGAAATTTAATGGCAATGCTACACAAAAGATGGCCATCAAATCCCACCTTAACCATCAAGAGTCAAACCGCTCATGAGGAAAAAAGTCTTATTGGTTGACGACCATCCCGCCATGCTTTGGGCGCTAAAAAATATGATTCAGGCTCAAGCTCATTTTGAAGTAATAGGAGAGGCCTCCAATGGAGAAACCTGTCTAGATCTAGCTAAAACCATTCAACCAGACATCATCGTCTTAGATATAGATATGCCAAAGATAGATGGCCTTGATGTCATAAGACGTTTATCCATCCAAGCCCCGCAAATAAGAATCCTTGTTGTCTCTAGCTTAGACGCTAAGATCTATGGGAATCGTGTACGTAGTACAGGCGGTCATGGCTTCATCAATAAAACGGCCAATTCAGACATCATCATGGCCGCGTGCTTAGCGGTATCACAAGGGTATACATTTTTTCAAACATCTCAAGATGGCAAAGCGCCTGATAGCGATGAAGAGAAAATATCTTCTTTTTCCCCAAGAGAGTTTCAAGTTCTCAAATACTTAGCATGCGGCTTTAGCAACAGTGATATTTCAGAGTTTTTACATATCAGCAATAAAACTGTGTCCACATATAAACATCGGCTTTATAAAAAAATTGGCGTGAAAAATATTGCAGACCTTATTGCCTTCTGCAAAATGAACAAGATTACTGATGACTGAAGACTATCTCATTTCCTCTTTATTGATAGCTGGTCTAGCCAGCTTCATTATCTATTTATCAATTCAAAATAGATGGCTTACTAAACAAGCTGAGAATCTCCTATCAAAAAATTACGATCTAGAGGAAATCAGTTCGTTAAAAAACACACAACTAACGACTATTAGCCATGAAATAAGAACCCCTATCAGTGCTTTAATCGGTATCCATCAAAAAATCTTACGCAATCGATTGCTACCAATTGAAGATAGGGAGTTATTGGAAGGAGCCAATGCTTCAGCCACATCTTTATTAGAAATATTAAATCGCAATCTAGATTTTTCTAAGATACAAGCTGGGAAATTTGAATTATCAGAAGAGCCTTGCGACCTAAAAAATATTTTAGCCAGCATTTTCAGAAGCTTTTCTGAGTCAGCCAAACAATCTGATATTCAGTTTGATATCCACATCTGCGAGCAACTTGCCCAAAGTTTATTAGTCGATGCTATTAGGCTGAGGCAAATATTGCACAATCTAATCAGCAACGCTATTAAATTCTCAAAACACGGTCAAGTCAGAATCAATACTCGAGTCATTGCTGATGATCACTTCGCACAACTAATATTTTTTGAAATTGCTGACACAGGCAAAGGCATACCTCATTTAGAAATTACACGACTGCGCAAACCTTTTGAACAATTAGTTGATATCAAACACAATGAATATCATGGCTACGAAAATGGCACAGGGCTTGGTTTATATATTACCGAGCACCTATTAAGCCTCATGAATAGTCAATTACAAATTTATTCAGAAGAGCACCAAGGAACGAGTGCAAGCTTTACCTTGGCACTTCAACGATCCCTTGAGCAACCAAATTACGCAGCAGAAAAACATACCCTACCAACCACCATTCTCCCAATCGAAAGAAATCAAACAGTTTTAGTAATCGATGATCACCTAGCTAGCCAACTAATTACCGCCAATCAATTCAAAGAAATGGGCTACTGCGTTCATACAGCCAATTGTGGAAAAACAGCACTTGAAATGATGGCTGAGATTGAATTTGATTTGGTCATTACCGATTTCTCCATGCCCAACATCAACGGTACACATTTAGCCAAAATGATTCACGATCAATATGGCAAGAAAATTAGAATTTTTGGCATTACCGCACACACCAATGGCCCAGAAGAGCTACTCAACGAGAACACTTCATTTAGTTCCATTCTTATTAAACCAGCATCTACCCATGACTGGGTTAAAGAAATTAATTTACAAGACAACTACCTTAAGTCACTCAACAAGATTAGCCTAGACCATCAAATGCAGACCACTATCGCCAAAGAACTTTTGGCAACTCAGGTCGCCGGTATGGGCCATTTAATCAGCACAAACTGGCAGAAAAACTCTCCCTTAAAAGAAAAAGAGTTAAAACCACATCTGCATAAAATCAAAGGGGGATCTAAGTTAATTGGAGATACCCAACTCGAAAAATGCTGTCAAATAATTGAAGATCGCCGTTACTCATCCATTCATGCAGCTGCAAAGAATTTGAAAATTGCCTTAGCCAAATCCAACAGGATCCTAAGAGATATCAGCGGCCAAATATAACGGCACCCACCCATTAGCTTCCTAAAGCTATAAAATCTGTCTATGCTAAATAAAGCTCTAAGATTAATGACGCTCTCTGGTGGATTATTTTTTTACTCCATTACCTCTTTTTCTCACAATATTCTCCCTGAGTCAGTAGAAAGCTTAATTAAGAAAAGTTCTATTTCAAAGGACTCCATTTCAATTTCAGTTGAAAGAATTTCTAGGCAAAAAACTCCCCTAAAGTACTTATCCTCTGAAGTTTTAAACTGGCAAGAAGACAAACCAATGAATCCAGCTTCAACCATGAAGCTGGTCACTAGCCTAGCTGCTATAGAAATGCTTGGCCCCCAATACCGTTGGAAGACTGATTTATTTACTAATGGGCAAATTCAAGGCGACACCTTAAAAGGTGATTTACTACTAAAGGGTAGTGGCGACCCAAAATTAATCCCAGAGGAAATTAGCAAATTACTTTCCAACCTTAAAGCTCTAGGCATCAAAAAAATATCAGGCGACCTAATTTTTGATAGAAGTGCCTATGAAAAACCCCAAAAAGAATCTTCTTTCTCTGACGGAGAAACACAACGAGCTTATAACGCTGCTCCAGATGCGCTTTTATTTGCTTTTAATAGTTTAAGTTTCCAGTTTTTTCCTAACACCGACAACGATCTAGTTCTCATTAAGCAAACCCCAAGACTAGCCAATTTAAAAATAGATAACAATTTAAAGGTAATAGAAAGCCCTTTCTGCGTTGACTGGAAAAAAGATATTCATATGTCTTTAGAGCGCCAATTAAATGGCTCGTGGTTAGCCACTTTTAATGGTTTATACCCAAGTGCTTGTAAAAGTGCGGCCTGGAATATTGTGGCTAGCGATATCGATTCATTCTTAGCTCAAAGTGTGATTGCTGCCTGGGAAGATGTCGGAGGCATATGGTTAAAAACACCAAACTTCCAAAATGGGAATCTAAATAAATCTTTCAGACCTATCATGACTCACTTTGGCATACCTTTATATGAGTCGGTAAAAGACATTAATAAGTTCTCCAATAATGTTATGGCTAAGCAGCTTTTTCTTACCATTTCTTTAGAGAAATCTGGCAAAGGCGGCAATACCGAGAACAGTGAAAAGATGGTTAGAGAATGGCTAAAAAAATATAACTTAGATATGCCTGAGCTTGTTATGGAGAATGGGTCTGGTTTATCTCGTATCGAACGCATCTCATCTAAACATTTAAATGACATCTTAGTTCTAGGCCTCAACTCGGACTCAAGAAGCTATTTCACTGAATCCTTACCTATTGCAGGTGTTGATGGCACGATGAGACATCGCCTTTTAGATAAGATCAGAAAGTACTTACCAAATAAAAAAGAAAATAGCCTGTTAAAAACAAATACTCAAGACTATCCAGATACATTACAAAAATATGGGGCTTACATCAAAACTGGGTCTTTAATGGATGTTAGAAGCATCTCTGGTTATGTTGTGAGTAGAACCGGCCAAGTGTATGTCGTCACTTCGTTTATTAACCACCCTAACGCCAATACTGGAAGAAATATTCATGACGCCCTACTAGCCTGGCTATTAGATGATGGTCCCAGCCATTAAATAACGCCAGAACCCACGGCGGCGCGAGATAGCCTATCGCGCACTGCGTCCCATAGAACCCCTGCTGGCAAATCTTGAAAAATAATAAGCTTGTAATTTAACTTATCTAAAGACCTCAAGGTTGCATATAAATTCCTAGCCATCTCTACTGGATTATTAGGCAATATATATTCAGTACATGCAGAAGCCGCCAGATTTTCAGGCAGCTTAATTTTAGTGGCATCATCAAAATGAACCCACGCCAATTCATCCGTTGGCTTCATGTGCTCATTAATTAGAGTTGTCTCATCACGATATAAAACCAATTTAGTTCTAGGGGCGTAATGAGCGCTCAAACTACCAGACACCCTAGGCGTACTAACCACAGATGTATTTTTTAAAGTTTCTGTTAAACGAGAACTGGCGGCGCCCAATACACCATCAATTTGCTCTTGAGATATAGCTCCTGGCCGTAATATGACAGGCCCAACAAGATCTAAGCGCGTGAGATCAACAATCGTAGATTCAATACCCACATGACAAGAGCCCCCATCTAAAACAAATAAATCAGGAAACTCGTCGCGCACATGCTCAGCAGTGGTAGGTGAAACATGACCAAATTTATTGGCGGAGGGAGCTGCTAAACCCCCATCAAATTTACTTAACAATTCCAGTGCCACTGGATGGTTAGGACATCTAATACCGACGGTCTCTTGCCCACCAGTTATTTCAGCTAAAACATGCTTAGCTTTAGGCAAAATCATCGTTAAAGGGCCAGGCCAAAAAGCGCTAGCAAGTAATAAGGCTTCACTAGGCACATCTCTAGCCCATAAAGACAATGCATGCTCCCAAGCAATATATTTTTCTTCTTGATTTAACTGAGTTGATCCTGGATCAGCAATATGCACAATTAAAGGATGACCTGTTGGCCTTCCTTTAGTAGAAAAAATTTTATTAATCGCTAATGGATTGGCTGCATCTGCCGCAAGACCATAAACAGTTTCCGTGGGAATTGCCACCAAATGGCCAGACTTCAATATCTGAACTGCTTGCGCAATCGCATCACTCATATCTAGAGCAACTATCGTTGGATATGCAAGATCTTAACGGCTTCCGCACAAGCTGCCGCCACCTCAGTTGGATTATTTCCAATAAAGTTTATATGGCCCATTTTTCTAGCTTGGCGTGGCTCCGCTTTGCCATACAAATGCAATTTAGCTGCCTGATTTCGTAAAACTAGATGCCATGGTGGCTCAGATTGAACTCCATCCGCCAGCCACTCATCGCCCAAAATATTTAACATGATGGTTGATTGAATAAGCTTTGTACTACCAAGAGGTAACCTAGCCATAGCTCTGACTTGCTGTTCAAACTGACTTGTTACACAAGCATTCTGCGTGTAATGTCCGGAATTGTGAGGCCTAGGTGCGATTTCATTGGCAACAATTTCACCATTTTTCAACACAAAAAATTCCACACACAAAACACCCACATAATCTAAACGACGAATAATCGCTTTAGCAGCCTCAATAATTTTTACTTCTTGATCTGCCTTAAGTGAAGGAGCAGGCACCGTTGTGGTGTGCAAAATACCATTTTTATGAATATTCTCAGCAACCGGATAAGCCAATACTTCATCATCATGACCACGCACAACAAGTGCTGAAACTTCAAAATCCAATTCCATGCGTTTTTCTAGAACACAAGGAACTTGGCCAAATTCTTGCCAAGCTGCCATTAACTGCTCTTGATTTGAAACAGTTATCTGCCCTTTACCGTCATACCCCATGCGCGCAATTTTTAGAATACCTGGATATAAGTCATTTGCTACTCGCTCAATATCTAGGGCGTGCTCAATAACAACATGCGGAGCAGGTCCAATACCAGCCTCCGCTTTCCAAGTGGCTAAAAATTTCTTCTCAGCCACACGATTTTGAGCAATCGAAACACCACTACTCTTAGGAGCAACATAAACGCCTAATGCCTCTAGCTGATCTAAGGCCTGAGCAGGTACATTTTCAAACTCTGTACTAACTGAGCTACAACAAGCTGCCATTTCCTTTAAAGCTTGCTGATCAACATAATCAGCTTGAATATGTTTTTCAGCAACAGCTCCCGCTGGACTACGGGGGTCAGGGTCTAGAACGCAAACTTTGTAACCCATTGCCTGAGCTGCATGGGTAAACATTCTGCCAAGCTGGCCACCTCCCAAGATTCCTAAATAGGCTCCTGGTAATACTGGATCTAAACGGTCTGCCATAAATTAACTATGTCCTGGCAAATTCATCGCACGAGCTTTTTCTGTTTGAGCAGAGCGGAAGGCTTCTAATTTCTTTGCCAAAGCAGAGTCATTAACTGCCAAATTAGCAATAACATGCAATGCTGCATTAGCAGCGCCTGCTTCACCAATTGCAAAAGTAGCAACAGGAACACCTTTAGGCATTTGAACAATAGAGTACAAAGAGTCTTCACCTCTCAAATACTTAGAAGCTACAGGAACACCAAAAATAGGCACAATGGTCTTTGAAGCCAACATACCAGGTAAATGAGCGGCACCACCTGCGCCAGCAACTATGGCTTTAAGACCTCTGGATACAGCCTGCTCTGCGTAGTCAAACATATCATCAGGCATGCGGTGAGCAGAAACAACCTTAGCTTCATAGATAACTCCAAACTCTTGGAAAATCTGCGCAGCTTGCTGCATGGTTTCCCAATCCGAATTTGAACCCATCACAATGCCAACTACTGGTTTTTGGCTCATCATTTTTCCCTTTTAACTAACGCAATACTCAATTAATTTGATAACTATCAAGCCGTTAAAGTTTCTAAAGCTTCACGGTATTTTGCTGCCGTCTTCTCAATGACATCACTAGGCAACTTAGGCGCTGGAGGAGATTTATCCCAAGGCTTACCATCTACCACGGCTAACTCCAACCAATCACGCACAAACTGTTTATCAAATGAAGGTGGATTAGAACCTACTTGATAAGAACTAGCTGGCCAAAATCTTGAAGAATCTGCAGTTAGAACCTCATCCATCAAGACCAAGTTACCAGCCTCATCCAAACCAAACTCAAATTTAGTATCCGCAATGATGATGCCTTTAGTAGCAGCAAACTCAGAAGCTTCTTGATACAGACGAATACTCACATCACGTATTTTCTTAGCTAACTCAACACCAATTTTCTTTTCAACTTCGGCATAAGAAATATTTTCATCATGCTCACCCACTTCAGCTTTAGCAGCCGGCGTGAAAATAGGTTCTGGTAATTTTTGTGCATTTTGCATACCAGCAGGCAATTGAATACCGCAAATAGCGCCAGTTGCCAGATAGTCTTTCCAACCACTCCCTGAAAGATAACCACGCACCACTGCCTCAACCAAAATAGGCTTTAATCGCTTAGTAACAATAGCTCGACCTTTTACTTGAGATGCTTCATCTGCAGCAACTACTGACTCAGGATCAATGCCAGTTAAATGGTTAGGAATCACATGAGATAACTTATCAAACCAAAAATTAGCCATTTGATTCAACACAATCCCTTTACCAGGAATAGGCTCACCCATCACCACATCAAACGCCGATAAACGGTCTGTTGTAATCATTAGCAACTGGTCATCACCAATTGCATAAATATCGCGAACCTTACCTTTAGAAATTAAAGGTAAAGACTTAATTGAAGATTCGTAAAGCGCTTGCATGAATACCTTATTTAACTAATTGAGCGAGCTGACCATTTTTATACTGATCAGCCATTTTTTCTAATGGCATTGCTTTGATCTTTGATGCCTGACCTTCACAACCAAAAGCAAGGTATCTAGCCTTACATAAATTCTTTGCAGCCTCACGTGCAGGCTTTAAATAATCACGAGGGTCAAATTTTCCAGGATTTTGGAACAAGTACTGACGAATAGCTGCAGTCATAGCCAAACGGATATCTGTATCGATATTGATCTTTCTAACACCATGCTTAATACCTTGTTGAATCTCTTCAACAGGTACACCATAAGTCTCTTTCATCTCACCGCCGAACTCGCGAATAATCGCTAACAATTCTTGAGGCACACTTGAAGAGCCATGCATAACCAAGTGAGTATTAGGAATGCGCGCATTAATTTCTTTAATGCGGTCAATAGCTAACGTATCTCCTGTTGGTTTTTTCGTGAACTTATAAGCACCGTGACTTGTACCAATCGCAATAGCCAAAGCATCACATTGAGTTTTCTTCACAAAATCAGCAGCTTGCTCAACGTCTGTTAATAATTGCTCGCGAGTCATTGCACCTTCAGCGCCATGACCATCTTCTTTATCACCCATCATGGTTTCTAAAGAACCTAAAACACCTAACTCTGCTTCAACCGTCACGCCAATTGAATGTGCGAATTTCACAACTTCTTGAGATACCGCCACGTTGTAATCGTAAGAGGCAACCGTTTTACCATCGTCCATTAATGAACCGTCCATCATCACCGATGTAAATCCTGAACGAATAGCTGCCATACAAACAGCAGGGCTTTGTCCATGATCTTGATGCATGACAACTGGAATATGTGGATAAGCTTCTACAGCAGCATCAATTAAATGACGTAAAAATGCTTCACCTGCATATTTACGAGCACCTGCCGAAGCCTGCATAATCACTGGCGCATTCACCTCATCAGCAGCGGCCATAATGGCCTGAACTTGCTCGAGGTTATTAACGTTAAATGCTGGCAAGCCATAAGCATTTTCAGCAGCATGATCTAGTAATTGGCGCAATGAAACGAGTGCCATAGTTATCTTCCTTAATTAAAAAATTTATTTCACATTAACAATTTTTAACGTGTTAGTGCCGCCAACAGTACCCATCGGTTCACCAACAGTTAAAACAATCGAATCACCTGACTGCACAACACCTAAAGCCTTCACACAAGACTCCGCTTGACTCAAAGCCGTATCCCGATCATCGCTTGTTTCCAATTGCTGCGGATAAACGTTGCGATATAAAGCCATCGCCCTTTGACTTCCTACTTTTGTAGTTAAAGCAAAAATAGGCACTTGAATCTTATGGCGGCTCATCCATAAAGCAGTTGAGCCAGAATCCGTTAAAGCAACGATAGCTTTAACGCCTAAGTGATAAGCCGTAAAGAGCGCGCCAAAAGCAATCGACTGATCGATGCGTGTAAATTTTTGATCAAAAAAATCAGCATCCAAATGATGTACTTCTGTTTTTTCTGCCTCAAGGCAAATAGCTGACATTTGCAATACTGTTTCCACAGGGTATTGACCCGAGGCAGTCTCTGCAGACAACATCACCGCATCCGTGCCATCCAATACCGCATTAGCCACATCGCTTACTTCAGCGCGAGTCGGAACTGGATTAACAATCATCGACTCCATCATTTGTGTCGCAGTAATCACAACCTTATTAGCCTCACGGGCTAACTGAATCATTTTCTTTTGTAGCGCTGGCACGGTTGCATTACCCACCTCAACAGCCAAATCACCACGAGCAACCATAATGCCGTCACTAACCTCCAGAATACCCTCGAGCACACCTGGCAAAACTGCTTCAGCACGCTCAATCTTGGCAATTAAGCGCGCCTTATGGCCAAATTTCTCGCTAGCTTGATGAGCAAGCTCACGAGCAATTTTCATATCTTCAGCATTTTTAGGGAAACTGATCGCAATATAATCTGCGCCCAAGCCAACCGCAGTCAAAAGATCTTCTTTATCTTTATCAGTTAAGGCCGGTGCGGTTAATCCACCACCTGCACGGTTAATACCTTTGTTATTCGATAACTCTCCACCTAACTCAACCGTTGTATGGATACAGCTACCTTCCACTGCCTCAACACGAATCACTAACAAGCCATCATTGAGCAATAGCTTGTCACCTACTTTGACATCATTAGGTAAATTTTTGTAATCCAAGCCAACACAAGTTTGATTACCTAGCTGGCAATTAGCATCTAAAGTAAAACGCTCACCAGCCTTTAAAACAATTTTGCTATTTTCAAATTTACCAACACGAATCTTAGGCCCCTGAAGGTCAGCCATAATGGCCACTTCACGACCAACACCCTTGGAAACTTCTCGCACAAGTTTTGCTCGCGCCTGATGATCGGCAGCAGTGCCATGAGAAAAATTCAAACGCACCACATCAACACCAGCATCAATCAGCTGCTTCAAAACCTCAGCACTACTTGAAGCAGGCCCTAATGTGGCAACGATTTTGGTAGCTCGCATTATTTTTCAGCTCTCTGACTCAAAATCTCAAAAGCCGGCAAAGTTTTACCTTCCAAGAACTCCAAGAAAGCACCGCCTCCTGTAGAGATGTAATCCACTTGCTTCTCAATGCCATATTTAGCAATAGCAGCTAAGGTGTCACCACCACCCGCAATTGAAAATGCTGGAGAGTGCGCAATAGCAGCTGCCAACATTTTTGTGCCGCCGCCAAATTGATCGATTTCAAAGACCCCAATCGGGCCATTCCAAACAATTGTTCCAGCGTGAGCCACAATACCCGCTAACTCAGCAGATGTTTTAGGGCCCACATCCAAAATCATGTCATCAGACTGAACATCCGTGGAAGCCACGCGATTAGCGCGAGCTAAAGGTGACAACTCATTGGCCACCACCACATCTACTGGAATAGGCACGCTCGCACCACGCTTAGCCATCAAATCAATAATTGCTTTAGCTTCATTAACTAAGTCAGGCTCAGCTAAAGAGCGTCCAATAGGTAAACCGGCAGCCAACATAAATGTATTAGCAATACCACCACCCACAATGAGTTGATCTACCTTTTCAGCTAATGACTTAAGAATAGTTAGCTTAGTTGAAACTTTTGAACCAGCAACAATGGCTACTAATGGGCGCTTAGGATCTGTTAAAGCTTTACCCAAAGCATCTAACTCAGCCGCCATCAAAGGACCTGCGCATGCAATAGTTGCGTACTTAGCCATACCATGCGTCGTTGCCTCTGCACGATGAGCCGTACCAAAAGCATCATTCACATATACATCGCAGAGCTTGGCCATTTTTTGAGCCAACTCTTCATTATTTTTTTTCTCACCTTTATTTAAGCGGCAATTTTCAAGCAACACGAGGTCACCAGATGCCAACTCAAAACCACCGTCCACCCAATCGCTGATTAATGGCACCTTGCGCTCTAAAAGTTCAGCAATGCGATCAGCCACAGGAGACAAACTGTCTTCAGGTTTAAATTCGCCTTCAGTAGGTCGACCCAAGTGAGATGTCACCATCACTGCAGCACCCGCATCTAAAGCTAATTTGATGGCTGGGATAGATGCCCTAATACGGGTATCTTCGGTAATGTGGCCCGCTTCATCTTGAGGGACATTCAAGTCTGCACGAATAAAAACGCGCTTACCTTTGAGCTGACCAGCAGCTGCTAAATCTGAGAGACGATTAAATTTAAGTTTTGATATGCCAGGCATAATGACTAGGGATTTGAGTAAAAAGCTAGAAACTCAGATTTTACCTTTTTACTGAGGTAAATCCCGCTTTTTTGACCTCAAAAATACCATCTAGCACAGGTAAAGCCCACCATCCCTAAAACGATTGTCAAAACCATGCTTCTAGTTAGTAAAAAGCTACTAATTGCAGCCAATCCACCCCATAAATGAGGGTTTTCCCAGTCAAAAGTTGCTACAGAGCTGGTTTTTAGTAAAAATATCTCAGGAACTACAATAGCTACAAGGGCTGCAGCTGGAGCATAGCGTATGGCACGTTGCACAGCCTCCGGCAATTCAACCCGAGCCCCCATTAACAAAAAGAAGCCTCTGGTCAAAAAAGTAATGACCATCAAGCCCAAAATTGAAATCCAAATCTCTAAAGTACTCATGAAATGGCCTTTTTGGAGGATTTTTTGGATCGATACTGATCCAACAACATGCCAACAATAATCGCCGTGACAACTGATAAGACCAAATTCAGCTTATAAGGCAAATTAACTGTCAATAAAGCGACTACTGCAGCAGCCATCGCGGTAAACATGGCTGACCCATGGTCCACCATGGGCAAAAGTATGGCAATTAGCGCCAATGTACCGGCAAAACCAAGTCCCCAAGCCTCAGGAACCAAACCGGCCAAGTAAATCCCCAACATAGACCCAGATTGCCAGATACACCAATTAGTTAAAGACATACCTAGAAAAAATGGCAGCGCAAAACGGTCACCATTAGGCTCAGGGTAGCGTGCCATGAAAAAAGCGAAATTTAAGTCCCCATTAAGGTAACCCAAAACAGATCTTTTCCAAAAAGCACGGTTTTTGAAATGCGGCTGAATACCCGCGCTAGAAATCACAAACCTTAAGTTCACAATAGCGGCTGTTAGCCAAATAGTCCAAATAGGAAAACCGCCAGCAATCAATGGCAGAGCTGCCAACTGTGCAGAACCTGCGTAGACTAAAAATGACATCCCCACAGCCTCTCCGGCACTTAAACCAGATTTAGCCATGGCCACCCCTGTCACCAATGCCCAAGTAAATATGGCAAAACCAGACCGAGACATGGTTCTAAAACCATCCCAAGCCGCTGCACGATACCCGTCAGACCAACTCAAACCACCCTCGTATTTTTGCAAGATTAATTGGTTGATTATAGGTAGGGATTAAAAACCTTGCGTAGCCATGGACAGCCGCCTGTTTTACAATAGCAATTCAACCAATTTTTCTCAGAATTTAGGAAATACACCATGTCAATGGCAAATCGTGATGGCTTTATTTGGATAGACGGAAAACTTATTCCATGGCGCGAGGCCAATATCCATGTTCTTACACACTCACTTCACTATGGCATGGCAGTATTTGAAGGCGTCCGCGCATATAAAACAGACAAAGGCACAGCCATCTTTAGACTGAAAGAACACACTCGCAGACTATTTAACTCTGCAAAAATCTTTCAAATGCCAATGTCTTACACAGAAGAGCAAATTTCAGAAGCTACTAAATCTGTTGTTAGAGAAAACAAGTTAACTTCTTGCTATATCCGACCAATCGTTTGGATTGGCTCTGAGAAATTAGGCGTATCTGCTAAAGGCAACACGATTCATTCTTCGATTGCTGCTTGGGAATGGGGTGCTTACCTAGGTGAAGATGGCATCAACAAAGGTATTCGCGTTAAAACATCTTCATTCACACGCCACCATGTAAACGTCTCTTTAGTTAGAGCAAAAGCTTCTGGCTACTACATTAATTCAATCCTTGCCAACCAAGAGGTGACTATTCACGGTTACGATGAAGCTTTGCTACTAGATACAGATGGTTATGTTTCTGAAGGTTCTGGCGAAAACGTATTTATTGTTAAAAACGGTATCGTTTACACACCAGACTTAGCTTCTTGCCTAGACGGTATCACTCGTGATGCCATTTTCACAATTGCCAAAGATTTAGGTATTGAGGTTCGTGAAAAGCGTATTACGCGCGATGAAATGTATTGTGCTGATGAAGCATTTTTCACAGGTACTGCAGCTGAAGTCACTCCAATTAGAGAATTGGATGACCGCGCAATTGGCAATGGCTCACGCGGCCCTATTACAGAGAAGATTCAAAAAGTATTCTTTGATGCAGTAGCTGGCAAAAATGATAAATACAGTCACTGGTTAACTTTAGTCTGAGATTGATATGGCACAAGATAAGAACATCGTTGAAGTAGATGGGCACAAAGATTTACCACTTCACTGCCCAACACAAGCCACCTGGAACTTACATCCAAGAGTTTTCTTGGATGTTGTATCAACAGGCCAGGCAACTTGTCCTTATTGCGGCACGCAATATCAACTCAAACCAGGCACAGCGCCTCACGGTCACTAAACGAATATGGCAAATATTCTCATCATCGCACCCAACTGGATTGGTGATGCGGTGATGGCTGAACCTCTTATCACAGAGGTTAAAAAACAACACCCCCATAGCGATGTACATGTTTTAGCAACCCCCTGGGTTGCCTCTGTCATGCGCGCCATTCCTGCTGTCAGCAAAATTATCACAGCGGACCTCAAACATGGATTACTGCAATGGGGCGAGAGAAAAAACATTGCTAGCAATCTTCAAGGTTCACATTACAGCCATGCTTATGTACTGCCTAATAGCCTGAAATCTGCCCTGATTCCATGGATGGCAAAGATTCCAAATCGGATTGGTTACCAAGGCGAAATGCGCTGGGGTTTAATTAATCAACTATTTAAAAACCCTTCGCGGTCACATCGCCCACCCATGTCCAGCCATTACTTGGCTCTATCAGGAAGTGACCGCACACAAGTACCTCACCCGCATTTACAAATAGATACCGAAGCAGCCCAGTCAATAAAAAACAAATTACAGGCATTACGATCACATCAGCAATTGTTTGTTCTTTGCCCAGGTGCTGAATATGGTCCTGCCAAACAATGGCCAACTGAACATTTCGCAGAACTGGCGAAGTTGTTGATTAATCAACAACCCAATGGTTTAGTTTTAATCTTGGGTAGCAAAAAAGAAGCGGCTTTAGGTGAGCAGATTAAAAAATTGAGCGGCTTTCCAGGGCACGTGGTTAACTGGTGTGGAGAAACTTCACTAGATGAGGCCATGGCATCGATTAGCGTGGCAGATGCAGTCATCAGTAATGACTCAGGTTTAATGCATATCGCAGCAGCTCTGGGCCGACCACAAGTAGCTATTTTTGGTTCTAGCGACCCTAGACATACACCACCTCTTTCTGAAAAGGCCAAAGTTCACTGGCTACACCTTCAATGTAGTCCCTGCTTTAAAAGAACTTGCCCGCTAGGCCATACCAAATGTTTGGTAGACATCTCCCCCAAAGACATCCTAAACTCACTATCTACAACAACTCAATAAATTCATCATGCCACGTCAAGCCCGTTTATTTCAAATGCCAGAAGAAGTACTTGAAGCTTGGCGCGACTCATTGCACCACAATGACCTTGATGGCTCTATTGACCTATGGATGGATGAGGATTCAATCACCTGCATTCTTCCTGGCGGCAAGCGCTTAACTGGTCACATGGAATTAAGAGAAGGTTTGAAAAAAATATTGGCCGACCATTTCTTGTGGCTAGACCCCATTCAATCCATTGGTCATACGGCCATGGGTATCGCTTTTTTTGATACAACAGAAGCTGTTCGCCTAGAGGCCAAACAAGTTGAGCCGGAATTTTTCCTCAACTTTACTTATGCTTTGGTACAAGGCCCCATGGGCTGGAAAATAGCTCATATTCATTCAAGCCCTGCGCAAGAAGAACACATTCAACTTCCCAGCACGATTCACGGATTCCATTAAACATGGATGAGCAGGTATTACGCTCACTCATCAAGTGGCCGTCCGTACCTGAATGCAAAGGTTGGCTAGCATTTGATCGACGAGGCACATGGCGCATGCGTAATGAGTATGCTCAAGCCAATCATTTAGCCGGAGAACCCATCAAGCATGAAGGGCTAATTGCCTTCATTGAAAGAAACCTTGCTCATAATGAACAAGGTGAATGGTTTTTTCAAAACGGGCCGCAAAGAGTTTACGTCGATTTAGCCTACACGCCATTTATTGCTCGACTCCACCCTGATAATGGGGTGTATGCCCTAAGAACGACCAGCGGCATTAACTTCACACCCAAGGAATGTTTCATGGATGAGAACGGTCAAATTGTTTTTTTAGCTGACTTTCAAATTCAATATGCGCCAAATGCACCAGAAACTAAAAATAATTTATTTGAGAAAACAAATAAAACTGTTCATATCTTGCTTCATGATCATGACTTAGGCATATTTTCAGAGTCCGCAGAACTTCAATTTGCATGCGGTGAACTAGGTCACTGGAATTGGCAAAATCAGAAGATTCCCGTTGAGTCTGCTCGCTCCGCAGACATTAAAAAGAATTACTTCAACTTACCTTGATCGCGTAGTTCTTGGCGATACATCTCTTGTATTTGCCTTGCACGTGCATCAATTTCCGAAGCTTGATAAAAGTCAGCATCGCCCGCAGCCTTTGCCAAACGCATCTGCTCTATAGCAGACATCCAGGCACCATCGGTTACATATTTTTCAGCCATGCTGGCATGTTGAAGTGCAATCTTTCCAGCCTGCGCATAGGCCAAAGATAATAAACCCCACCATCTAGGCTCATTGGGATACAACATTGTTTCTCGCTTTAACCAAGTAATAGCAGCATCAAATTGCTTGAGTTTTAATTGCGCTTCTACCGTTAATAAATTGAGTGTTTGCGAATTTGGATGAGCTGCTCTTAAAACATTCAACTGTTTTAAAGCTGGCTCATACATCGACTTGGCGAACATAATATCTATCGAAGTTGCCTCCACCGCCAAACTCCAACGTTGAATGGGGGAGCTATTTGCCGTAATACTTTGCAACACACTCTTTGTTTTTGTTAAGTTAGCTTCGGCATCGGCAATTTTCTGCTCTTTTAAACTCAACAAAGACAAGCCATAGTAACCCTCTAACTGCTTAGTCAATTCCGGTTTTCGAGTCAAACTCTGATAAACCTGACGCAATTCAGGGTAAGCACTCGAGCTAGTAGTCTGTATCAACCTAGCCCTTGCTTTCAGTAAATAAAACTCTATAGATGATGGCACTTTTCTCACAGCAACACCGCGTACGCGATCTTGCATATCTGCAATACGATCCGTGGTCAAAGGGTGTGTTCTGACATAACCAGGCACACCACTTTCCATAATGCTATTAGCCCGTTGCATGCGATTGAAAAAATCTGGCATGCCTTGAACATCAAAACCGCCTGCCTGCAAAATTTGAAAACCCACACGATCAGCCTCGCGCTCAGCATCCCTCGAATAAGATAGCTGATTCTGAATAGCCAAAGCCTGACCACCAACAGCGAGCCCCTGAGCGGCATTAGGGTTACGACTCGCAGCCACCACCGCCAACACAATAGAGGCTAAGGCGATCATAGAATTGGTGCCTTGCTGGCCATACATTCGGGCAATATGTTTTTGCGTCACATGGCCAATTTCATGGCCCAAAACAGAAGCTAACTCAGATTCTGTTTCAGCTGCAACAATTAAACCTGTATGAACCCCCAAGTACCCGCCCGGTAAAGCAAAAGCATTAATCGTGCGGTCTTTAACACCAAATAATTCAAAAGAAAGTGCAAAAGTACCTTCACCATTTAAACCTGAGATACCTTGCTGACGAGCAGCATCCACCAGCTGATGCGCTAATCCATTTAAATAATCATAAAAAACAGGGTCTGGAGCGTAATCAGGGTCACGCCTGATTTCTCGCATAATCGTCTCACCCAACTTACGCTCATCCAAAGGCGTTAGGGCAGCACTTGAAGAATCTCCTAGATCAGGCAATACCAAAATAGGTTGACGATTTTGAGCTGCAGCAGCGGCAGCCTGAGACTTACTCAACTTAATTGGCTGATCAACACCATCTTGATTAAGTCGATTCCCATCAACCTGGGCATATAAATAGGCTGGTTGAAATATCAGCGCCATTGATAAAACAATCAGTTTCGTATGGAATCGATTTTTTTTGCTCTGCATAGGCTCAATTATGGTACAAATCCATCATGAACAAGTTCACTCATTTTGACGAAAGCGGCCAAGCCCACATGGTAGATGTGGGACAAAAAGCTCACACTCACCGCATAGCAACTGCTACTGGCACAATTTCAATGCAAAAGGATACCTTTGCTGCTATTAAAGCAGGTTCGCACAAAAAAGGCGATGTCATCGGCATTGCAAGAATTGCAGCCATTCAAGCCACCAAAAAGAGTCCTGATTTAATTCCTTTATGCCACCCCATCGCGCTCACAAGAGTTGCTGTTGAATTCTCACTAGATGAAGATAAATCAAGCATTCAATGCACGGTCACAACGGAAACTGTTGGCCAAACTGGTGTTGAGATTGAAGCCCTCGCAGGCGTTCAAGTCGGCCTACTTACCATTTACGATATGGTCAAGGCTGTTGATAGAGGCATGGTAATTTCAGATGTACGATTGCTTGAGAAGAGCGGTGGCAAATCTGGCACATGGACTGCCGCGTAGTGACTGCTAACTAAAGAAAACAGCAAATCAACTAAAAAACACCTTTGTCCCAATTCTATCCCAATGAGGATTGAACGTGGATTTAATTATTTAAAAATATAAAAGGGGTGCTCCGGTTGAGCACCCCTTTTTGATTTCTACGATATCTATTAATGCAAATTATTTGCAATCGCTTGGTAATAATTTTGGGTCCAAGGTGTTTTTAGTAGATCGGCAACTCCAAATACCCGCCCAAGGTTTAGCTTTTGCATCACTTAAATCAACAACTGATGCCTCACCATTAGCTATATCGTTAACAGGCGCCATCACCAACAAATTTTGTCCTTCTGGGGCTACATTGCTTTGATAAGAAATATAAATTGCACCACTTTTATCAATCTTTACTTCTTTAACGCTATTGGTTGTTGTCGTTTTAAAAATAGATTCAGTTGCAACAGCCATATCTGCTGCACCTTTACCTGAATACACTTCTGTGACTGCCAATTTAGCAGCAGAAGCAAGACTTAAGCCTTCAGCCACTCGTGTTTTAGCAATGTAGTCTTGATACTTAGGCACAGCAATCGCCGCCAAAATACCGATGATGGCAATCACAACCATCAACTCAATCAAAGTAAAGCCATTAGCTTTTTTAGGAAGATTTTTTTTAAATATAGTCATTACGTTTACTCCTCATTAAATAGCTAATCATCATTGCAGATATTAACCATCTCTTAAGAGAAATTGTTTGTAGGAAGTTACTGATTTTTATGTTGAGTCAAAAAAAGTTTAATTAAGTACGATGCAATCAATGAGACTCCCCTTTATTTCTACGGAAATATCCCCAAGCAACCACGAGTAATGCACCACTGATAGCCAACACCAAATGAGCCTCTGGAATAGCATTCACAAGAAAATCATGGGTCACCTCATCAGCCACAAGCATCTCACCTGCTAAATAACCTAATAACGCCGCACCAATCGTCACAATGATGGGAAAACGCTCCATCACTTTTAATAGCAAGGTGCTACCAAATACAATCAAAGGAATACTCAAACCTAAACCTAGAATAAGTAGTAGCAATCTAGTTTCTTCAGGACCTTTCTGAGCGGCGGCAGCAACAGCAATGACATTATCTAAACTCATCACCAAATCAGCTACCAAAATAGTTCTAATGGCAGCCCAAAGATTATCTTTACCATCCATCTCTTCTTCGCCGTCACCGTCACTTAACAACTGTACGCCGATATAAACCAACAATACAGCACCTACTATTTTTAAATACGGTAAGGTTAACAAACCAACGGCTGTGACAGTTAAGATAACTCGCAAAATAATGGCAGCGGCACTTCCCCAAAATATAGCTTTCTTTTGCTGATTTGATGGCAAATTGCGTGATGCCAGGGCAATAACCACCGCGTTATCGCCCGACAAAATAATGTTAGTCAAAATTATTGAGCCTAAGGCAAACCAAAATGTGGCATTTGAAAGCAGGTCCATATCATCCTCTTTTTATTTCTTTTGAATGAAGCCATAAAAAAACGGGAGCTAGGCTCCCGTTAATTTTTTGCCCTTAGAGCGAATATTACAACAATGCTTTTAGCAATTTACCCATTTCTGATGGATTGCGTGTCACTGTAAAGCCACACTCTTCCATAATTGCCAACTTAGCATCTGCTGTATCTGCACCGCCAGAAATCAACGCACCAGCGTGACCCATACGCTTACCTGCAGGAGCAGTTACACCAGCAATGAAACCAACAACTGGCTTTTTCATGTTCGCTTTGCACCAACGAGCTGCTTCAGCTTCGTCAGGGCCACCGATTTCACCAATCATAATCACAGCGTCTGTATCTGGATCATCATTAAAAGCCTTCATCACATCAATGTGCTTAAGACCGTTAATTGGGTCGCCACCAATACCAACTGCTGAAGATTGACCTAAACCGATTTCAGTCAACTGAGCAACTGCTTCATAAGTCAAAGTACCAGAACGGCTAACTACACCAATACGACCTTTACGATGAATATGGCCTGGCATGATGCCGATCTTGATTTCATCAGGAGTGATTAAACCTGGGCAGTTTGGTCCTAACAACAAAGTCTTCTTGCCACCTTTAGCTTCTTTAGCAGCCATTCTGTTACGCACTTCCAACATATCGCGAACAGGAATACCTTCTGTAATACAGATGGCTAAATCAAGATCCGCTTCAACAGCCTCCCAGATCGCAGCCGCTGCACCAGCCGGTGGTACATAAATTACAGAAACTGTTGCACCAGTTTCTGCAGCTGCTTCTTTTACAGAAGCGTAAATAGGAATATCAAAAATTTTCTCGCCAGCTTTTTTAGGATTTACGCCGGCAACGAAACACTCTTTACCGTTTGCGTACTCTTGACACTTTTCAGTGTGGAACTGACCAGTTTTACCAGTGATACCTTGAGTAATAACTCGTGTGTTTTTATTAATAAGAATAGACATTTAAATTCCTTTCGTGGCTTACTTAACCGCTGCAACAGCTTTAGTCGCTGCTTCAGCCATCGTGTCTGCACTAATAATCGGCAGGCCAGATTCAGCCAACATCTTCTTACCGAGCTCTTCGTTAGTACCCTTCATACGAACAACCAAAGGTACGCTCAAGTTCACTGCTTTACATGCAGTAATCACGCCGTCAGCAATCACATCGCACTTCATGATGCCGCCGAAAATATTAACCAAAATTGCCTTCACGTCTTTGTTTTTCAACATGATCTTGAACGCTTCAGTTACTTTCTCAGCAGTAGCACCACCGCCCACGTCCAAGAAGTTAGCTGGCTCGCCACCAAACAACTTAATCGTGTCCATAGTAGCCATCGCCAAACCAGCACCGTTTACTAAACAACCAATGTTGCCATCTAATGAAATGTAGGCCAAATCAAATTTAGAAGCTTCTACTTCTGCTGGATCTTCCTCATCCAAATCGCGGTAAGCAACGATTTCTGGGTGGCGGAATAATGCATTTGAGTCAAAGTTGAACTTAGCGTCCAAAGCCTTGATATTGCCATTACCTTCAAGAATCAATGGATTGATCTCAACCAATGAGGCATCTGTATCCATATAAACTTTGTACAAGTTTTGTAAAACTTCTTTTGCTTGCGCTTGTGAAGCCTCTGGAACACCAATACCTTGAGCTAATTTAGCTGCATCAGCATCTGTCAAACCAACTAAAGGGTTAACAAATACTTTGATGATTTTCTCTGGAGTTGAAGCAGCAACTTCTTCAATATCCATACCGCCTTCGCTTGAAGCCATCACAACCACAGATTGTGTTGCACGGTCAGTCAAGATACCAACGTAATATTCTTTTTTAATGTCAGCGCCGTCTTCGATTAATAAACGACGAACTTTTTGACCTTCTGGGCCAGTTTGGTGAGTCTTCAATTGCATACCCAAAATTTGAGATGCATAAGTCTTCACTTCATCTAAGCTCTTAGCAACCTTAACGCCACCACCTTTACCACGGCCGCCTGCGTGAATCTGGGCCTTAACAACCCATACTGGGCCACCCAATTTTTTAGCTACTTCAACAGCTTCGTCTACAGTTAATGCCGGAACGCCATTTGGCACTGGCACATTAAATTGACGCAAGATTTCCTTGCCTTGGTACTCATGAATCTTCATTGAGGCTCCCTCTTTAATAGTCGGAAAATACTAATGTTTTTAACTTACTTAACTCTGTCTTCTCTGTATATTTTTTAACAACCAATCTCTCTATTATCCCTTTTTCAGTCCTTCGCTCCCGGTTTTGGCATTTCTGGTGCCACCAAAGGCGTCCCGTACCAAACTTTGTAATGCTTTTTTACCACCTCGCCATCCGTGCGTAATGCGTGGCAGCCATTCAATTGGAAGGGCATTTGACTTGAATCACTTGCTTCCTCAACCTTAGATTGCAGAATTTCACCTGCAAAACCCTGTATAGCGGCTGTTGGTAATACTGAGCACAACTCTGTAATATGCGAACAACCTTTTATGCCCTTGTATAAATTTTTTACGGCAGCTCTGAATCCAGAGACTAAGTTAAGACCCACTAACTTACTGTAATCCGGGGCAATTAACTCGCAAGAACCAGGATATGGCACCGATAGAGACTCTGCTTTTGCCGCCACAATATTAAATTGGGGATCAATGGTGATGGTGAGCGTCATATGATGAATAGGCTCACCTTTTAAACGCATGCTGCTTGCTAGATGGAAATCTTTTCCTTTGGTATCTAACAAACTAGCCTCGATATCCCACAGGTCATCCTCACGTCGAAAGACCTGAGTATGAATTTGTCGCGTATGAATTAATTGACGGGGAACAGAACTAGACATCTGTGAAGTCTACACTAGGATGGTGTTAACCCTAATTAGAATGACCGGAAGGTGCTCCGTATCGGCCAGATGTAATTTTAATAATTAAATCTAATGAAAATCCCTTGCTTACCAAGTAACGCACCTGCTTAGCTCGCTCTTTAGGATCTGTGGCAACCACATCATGGTATTTTCTTGACCACAAAGTCCAAGCTCTATCGCCTTCACTCTCCTTTAAGCCTGCCTTTAAACGGTCAATAGTCTCAACGGAAATAGCCTGCTGCTTTAATTCATCAATAATGCGCAAAGAGCCGTAACGCTCTGATTTACGACGAACCAGACTTTCGGCATATCTTTCATTCGATAGCCAGGATTCTTTTTCTAAACGATCTAAGAGCTCTTCTAGAGCGGTGGGATTATCTGCTGCATGAGGCAGAAGCTTCTTGCGAAGCTCCTGCCTACTATGCTCTCTACGTGAAAGAAAACGTAGGGCCCTTGCCATGAGACTAGGGCCTTTGACCTCATCAGGCATCAGCGATTTCTTGAGCAGAAATAATAGATCCGCCCTTAACTCCTAATTTCTCACGAATTCTTGCTTCAATTTCTTTAGCAATTTCAGGATTTTCTTTTAAGAATTCACGTGCGTTATCTTTACCTTGACCCACACGATCGCCGTTATAGCTATACCAAGCACCTGATTTTTCAACGATGTCGCACTCAACACCTAAATCAATGATTTCTCCCTGACGAGAAATACCTTCGCCATACATGATGTCAAAGATAGCTTCCCTAAATGGAGGAGATACTTTATTTTTCACAACTTTTACGCGGGTTTCGTTACCCACGATTTCATCACCTTTCTTAATACTGCCAATACGGCGAATATCAAGGCGCATAGACGCGTAGAACTTCAAAGCATTACCACCTGTTGTGGTTTCTGGTGAACCAAACATGACACCAATCTTCATACGAATTTGGTTAATGAAAATCACCATAGAGTTGGTGCGCTTAATTGTGCCAGTTAGCTTACGTAAGGCTTGGCTCATCAATCTAGCCTGCAAACCAGGCAATGAATCACCCATGTCGCCCTCGATTTCAGCTCTAGGTACCAAAGCCGCTACGGAGTCCACCACAATCAAATCAATAGAGCCTGATCTCACTAAGGCATCCGCAATTTCTAAAGCTTGCTCACCCGTATCAGGCTGAGAAATCAATAAGTTATTAACATCTACACCCAACTTAGCTGCATATTGAACATCCAAAGCGTGTTCAGCATCAATAAAAGCACAAGTACCGCCTAACTTTTGCATTTCCGCCACAGCATGCAAAGTCAATGTGGTCTTACCAGATGATTCAGGGCCATAAATCTCAATAACACGACCACGAGCAAGGCCGCCAACTCCCAAAGCGATATCTAAACCTAAAGAACCGGTTGATACCACCTGAATATCCTGAGCAATATCACTATCACCCAAACGCATGATGGAACCTTTACCAAATTGCTTCTCAATCTGAGCTAAGGCTGCATTTAAGGCTTTTTGCTTCTCAGAACTCATGCCTTCGATATCAGCTGGAGTGCCTCCAGATTTCTTCTTATGGTCTTCCATAATCGTCCTTATTTAAAATTAGGTGTATTTTTGTCATATTTGCTTCATTCACAGTAATAACTGTATATAAAAACAGTAGTCTGTGCAAGGCATTTTTTGTGCTTAGCTAGAATATAGGTGTTAAAAATAAATATCTTGCCTAGAAACATGGGCAAAGTCTTATTAATTTGTAGGAATTACCGGATAAGGTTGTATGAGAATTCTGATTGCTGAAGACGACAGCGTACTAGCTGATGGCTTAACCCGTTCATTACGTCAATCTGGGTACGCGGTAGACCATGTTAAAGATGGTCAGTCTGCTGATTTAGCCCTATCCGCCCAAGCATTCGATTTATTAATTCTAGACTTAGGCCTTCCTAAAATGACCGGCATGGAAGTACTAAAACGCCTACGTTCACGCAACTCCATGCTTCCCGTCCTTATCCTAACTGCCGCCGACTCAACTGAAGAGCGAGTGAAAGGTTTAGATAACGGGGCAGACGATTACATGGCTAAGCCTTTTGCGCTTTCAGAATTAGAAGCTCGCGTTAGAGCGCTCACTCGTCGCGGCACAGGTGGTGGCCCGACCGTTGTGAAGCATGGCCCTCTACAGTTCGATCAAGTCGGACGTGTTGCTTATATCGATGAAAAAATGCTCGAGCTTTCGGCTAGAGAACTAGGTCTACTCGAAGTATTGTTAAAACGAGTGGGGCGCCTTGTCTCCAAAGATCAACTAGTTGACCATCTTTGCGAATGGGGTGAAGAAGTTAGTAACAATGCGATTGAAGTGTATGTCCACCGCTTGCGCAAAAAAATTGAACTGGGTGGCATTCGTATTGCAACGATTCGCGGCCTTGGTTATTGCTTAGAAAAGTTTCAAGCACCTCAAGCTAAAGACCCAGTTGCTTAATTCATATGGCAGACGTTAATCCGGCAGTCGATGTAGAACTGCAACAACTTCTGCCACCTGAGTCTTACGATACAAGACCGCTCAACAAAGGTCCTCGTTCTTTATTCGGGGAAATCTTAGATTGGATGTTAGCGCCACTACTTCTTTTGTGGCCAATGAGTATTGCGGTAACTTACTTAGTCGCACAATCTATTTCTAACGCTCCGTTTGATCGCAACTTAGAAAATACTGTTCAAGCAGTTGCTCAACAAGTTAAAGAAGTTGATGGAAAAACACAACTGAGCTTACCCATGTCTGCGCGCCAAATTTTAAAGGCTGATGAGAACGATTTAATTTATTTTCAAGTCATTGATCGTTATGGTCACCTCATTGTTGGCGATAAAGATTTACCATTTCCCTACGAAAGCGATGCATTACAAATTGGAGTAGTGACCTTCCGAGATGCCCACATTAACGGAGAGGAAGTGCGCATTGCGGCAACTTATATTGCCCCCAATAAAGTTAATAGTGATAAATTGATTCTTGTTCAAGTCGCTGAGACTTTAGAAAAAAGATCACAACTTGCTAATGAAATTATTAAAGGGGTCATCCTTCCACAATTTATTATTTTGCCGATTGTGGTGGTCTTAGTCTGGTTTGGTTTAACTAGAGGCTTAGCGCCCTTAAATGCGCTGCAAAATAGAATTCGTAACCGCACAGTTGATGACACCAGCCCCATCGAAGAACGAGCCGCCCCACAAGAAATCATGCCATTGATTTCCAGCTTTAATGATGTGCTGTACCAACTTGAAGATTCTGTACAGTCACAAAAGCGCTTTATCGCTGATGCTGCGCATCAACTAAAAACACCATTAGCAGGGTTAAGGATGCAAGCTGAATTAGCTCAACGTGAAAGCAGCCCTGCAGAGCTACAAAGGTCTTTAGAGCAGATTGCAGATAGCTCCACTAGGGCTACCCATTTAGTTCAACAATTACTGTCATTAGCACGCATGGAGAATACATCCAACTTAACGGAGAAGATTTTGATCAATCTTTCTCAAGCCGCTGAAGATGCCACTAAGAGTTGGTTAAACACAGCATGGGAAAAAGGCGTTGACTTAGGGTATGAATCATCTGCCCAAACACTTCAGTTGTATGGCAATCCTGTCATGCTCAAGGAGTTATTTAATAATTTAATTGATAACGCCATCAAATACACACCTAAAGGTGGATATGTCACCGTCAATGTGCGTCACTCTAATCGCCCAGGCATATTAATTGTGGAGGTTAAAGATAATGGTCCTGGCATCCCTCCCGAAGAAAGGCAACGCGTTTTAGAACGCTTTTATCGCGTATTGGGTAGTGATGTTGAAGGTAGCGGCCTAGGACTTGCAATTGTGAAAGAGATTGCAGCTCAACACGGCGGAAAATTAGAAATTCTTGAAAATATTTACCAAGAAAACCCACTTAAATATGGCACATGTATGAGAGTCTATCTTCCAGTAGGTCGAGCATGAAAACTTGGTCAAAAAATAAGCGCTTAACGCAAATTTTGCTCATCATTTGGTTTTTAGCCACATTACTGGTGGGTATCGCTCCTGAATTTTTAAGGTTTTCCTTCTTTGGCTGGGAATTCACCTACTGGTGGGGCGCTCAGGGGGCGCTATTGATATACCTACTGCTAACATGGGTTTATGCCTCAAAGATGCGTAATTACGAGAAAAAAGCCATTAAACATACTGATTTATAAGTAATTTCCCTAACCCGTCAGAATTCAGTAAGTGGCGAACAGAATGATGGCCTTCGAGGCTCTATATATGGGGTCTTTTTATTAATATAAATAGGAGGAATCATGGCTAAAACTACAGCCGCGCCGATGACCGCCGAGGAACGCAAAGTTATTTTTGCATCATCACTGGGAACGGTTTTTGAATGGTACGACTTTTACCTTTATGGATCACTAGCTGCCATCATCGCTAAGCAATTCTTTGCTGGTCTTGATGCAGGTTCTGCGTTCATTTTTGCTTTGCTAGCTTTCGCAGCAGGCTTCATCGTACGTCCTTTCGGAGCGTTAGTGTTCGGTCGCCTTGGTGACATGATTGGCCGTAAATACACATTCTTGGTCACGATCTTAATCATGGGTGGCGCAACATTTATCGTGGGCTTGTTACCAGGCTATGCAGTAATTGGTGCAGCAGCTCCAATTATCTTGATCGCTTTACGTATGTTGCAAGGCTTAGCTTTGGGTGGTGAGTACGGTGGTGCAGCTACTTATGTAGCTGAACATGCTCCACAAGGTAAACGTGGCGCCTACACAGCTTGGATTCAAACTACTGCAACGCTTGGCTTATTCCTCTCATTGTTAGTCATTTTGTTCACTCGTGAATTCACTGGCCCAGCATTTGAAGACTGGGGATGGCGTATTCCGTTCTTGGTATCAATCGGTCTTTTAGCCGTGTCTGTATATATTCGTTTGTCTATGAACGAATCTCCTGCTTTCCAAAAAATGAAGGCGGAAGGTACAACATCTAAAGCTCCATTGACAGAAGCTTTTGGTCAATGGAAGAACATGAAGATTGTTATCTTGGCTCTTTTAGGTCTAGTTGCTGGTCAAGCTGTAGTTTGGTACACAGGTCAGTTCTATGCTCTATTCTTCTTAACTCAAGTTCTGAAAGTAGATGCTAAGACAGCTAACTTGTTGATCGCTGGCTCACTAGTAGTTGGTACGCCATTCTTCGTTGTATTTGGTGCGTTATCTGACCGCATTGGCCGCAAACTCATCATCATGTTGGGCTTGTTGCTTGCCATCATCACTTACATTCCAAACACACCATTGTCAGTATTTAATGCGTTGACACACTATGCCAACCCAGCATTAGAAAAGGCAATGGCATCAGCTCCTGCAACTATCACTGTTGATGAAGCAGAATGTACTTTCCAATTCAACCCAACTGGTACAGCTAAATTCACAAGTTCTTGCGATATCGCAAAACAAGTGATGGCTGGTAACTCTGCTAGCTACTCAACTATTGGTGCTGCTGCAGGTACTGTTGCTAAGGTAAAAATTGGCGATACAGAAATCACTGGTTACTCATCAAAAGGTCTTCCAGCTGATGAAGCTAAGGCTAAAGATGCTGAGTTCAAGAAAGCTGTTCGTGACGCTTTAAATAATGCTGGCTATCCAGCTAAAGCTGACCCAGCTCAAATTAACATCCCTGCTGTTCTAGCATTGCTTGTTTATTTGGTGATCTTGGTAACAATGGTGTACGGTCCAATCGCAGCTTACTTAGTTGAATTGTTCCCAACACGTATTCGTTACACATCTATGTCATTGCCATACCACATTGGTAACGGCTGGTTTGGTGGTTTGCTACCAACTATTTCGTTCGCTCTTGTGGCGCAAAACGGTAACATTTACTACGGTCTCTGGTACCCAATCATCATCGCTGCGATGACATTGGTTATCGGTACATTGTTCATGCGTGAAACAAAAGACGTAGACATCTATGCTGGCGACTAAATACTAGTCAGTAGTTAGAAAAGCAAAACGGCAGCCCAAAAGGCTGCCGTTTTTTATTGCCATCTTAAAACTTAATATCGCTCAAAAACACCCTAAATAACTAATTTAATAAAAGTGTCAGTAACCGTCAGTTTCTAGAAAATCGATTTGTAATAATCCGGCTGCTAAAAATTAGTACTAATAATTAAACAGTTAGGAAAAAGAAATGAAATTAAGAAATATTGCAATTGCTTCGGCATTGGTTGCTGGTAATTTATTTGCGGTGGCAGCGAATGCTACTGTGTACTACTATGATTCCGGAACAACCACATTTCTAGGAAATATGGGTACCACACTTAATCTTACAAATTCTTTAGCTGCCGGAGCTGGATATACTTTATCTTGGGCATCTGGGGGTTCAAGTTCCGTTAGCTTACATTTTGCTGGAGATACAAAAAGTTTTGATGCTTCAGTAGCTGGATCACAATCCTCAATGAATATTGCTGGCTCCACAGTTACTACTATTAGCAGTTCATTTGGGGGAGGTTTCTCCATTGTTGGTCTGTGTATTAGCTCAACAAACAGTTGCACAGGTGGCGGTGGCGGCCTCACTACCCCTCCAGGAGGCCCTTCATCAGTCAATCTAACTCCAAACTCTTATGCACTTCGCTCTGTATACGACGTTCAAACAGCTGCTTTAAATGCTGGCTTGTCTTATGACTGTAACGTGTTTGATAAAGAAGGTTTCTGCTTATCAACAGGTGGCCGTTATTCAGTTGCTACTTCACCAGAAACAAAAACAACTTCAGGTTTGTTAATTGGTTCATACAAGTACGATAAAAATATTCGTTTAGGTGCTTGGGTAGATCAAAACTTATCTACTCAAAATACTGGTGGTATTAATTTAAGTAACAGCAGCCCATTATTTGGTGTATTTGGTGCTTGGACTGAGCGTAACGACGGTTTAGGCTACGAAGTAAAAGTATCTGCTGGTTACGGTGATAAAGATGCTGATGTAACTCGTACATCAACTAATGTTGGTGCCGCTCAGTTACATATGCGCGGTATTTCTACTGTTTCTAGCTACGGTCTTCCTGTTGAAGGTGGCTTAATTGCTGCTCCATACGTAGGCGTTAAATACACAAGCATTAGCCGCTCTAGCTATACAGAAGCTGGTTCTGGTGGTTTGACTTATGACAACCTTAATCAAGAATCAACAACCGCTGTTGCTGGTGCTAAGTTAAGTGGCAAGATTGATGCTGAGACATCATTTGTGGTGTCTGCTGGTGTTGAACACGATGTAAACCACCATATCGGTCAATACTCTGCTGGCTCAAGCAATTCAGTAGCTTTTAACCCTGTGATTCAAAAGACACGCCCAGTAGTTTCAGCTGGCGTTTACTACGATATTGATAAGACACAGCGCTTAGGCTTGAATGCAACAGTTAGACAAGAAGCATTCCAATCTACTAGCTCAACTACTGCTTTAGCTACTTACACAGTAGGTTTCTAATAGGTTTCCTTATCAGTCCTTTAAGCCACCTTCGGGTGGCTTTTTTATTGCCTGCCTTATTTCCCTCGACCCCACTCCTATGCTAGAATATCGGTCTTTGGCGAATTAGCTCAGCCGGTTAGAGCGACGGAATCATAATCCGCAGGTCCGGGGTTCGAATCCCTGATTCGCCACCAAATTCAGACGGCTCACCTTTGTGAGCCGTTTTCATTTAGACTATCTCTCATGAATACTTGGTTAAAACGAGTTTTATTCGGTGCTTTTATTGGCACCCTCTTAAGCCTACTTTGCGCTGCGGTAGCTAATGCTGAGCCTGTAAAAGTGGTTTACCACCTAAGCGAAGGCATCCAACAAGCTAGCAGAGCTATTGGCAATATCCGCAATCACTTAAATGCCGATCCTACCGTTAAGATTGTGGTCGTAGCCCATGGCGCAGGCATTGATTTTTTATTAGAAGATGCCGAAAGTACCTCTGGAGCTAAATTTGCAGGGCCGATTGGGGAGCTAGCTAGCAGAGGGGTTGAGTTTAGGGTGTGTAATAACACGCTAGAAGCACGCAAGATTCCTAAAGAACAGGTTGTCTTAGAGGCAAAAATCGTACCTTCTGGGGTTGCCGAAGTGGCAAATCTCCAATACAAGCAAAAATATGCCTATATACGACCGTAATTGAATAAATACCCAGTAAAACCGCCTTCATTAGGCGGTTTTGCTTTTTTAGCCACGTAAAATATAACTAATCTACTAAATTAACCATTTATGTCAGTAACCCATATAGAACTCCTTGCCACATCCTTATTTTGTGTCGCTATCTTGCATACATTTTCGGCATCATTCTTTGAGCATTTGGCGCATAAATACCCCAACCATGCAGGACTTTGGCATTTGGCGGGTGAAGTTGAGACTGTTTTTGGCTTTTGGGCTTTGGTTCTAATTATTGGCATGGCTGTACTTGATGGCAACCAGGGTTCTGCAATCGAGTATTTAGAGAGCCGTAATTACACAGAACCTTTGTTTGTTTTTGCCATCATGGTGGTGTCAGCCAGTAAACCAATTTTGGTTTTAGCTTCCACATGGGTTAAATATGTCAGCCTAATCTTAAGCAAGCTCACCAAACTAAATGTAGCCACCAGTAACTATGTGATCACATTAAGCTTGGTTCCCTTACTAGGATCGTTTATTACCGAACCAGCAGCCATGACTTTAGCGGCCTTATTGCTAAAAGAAAAAGTCTTTAGCCAGAGTAAAAATACCAAATTACTGTACTTAACCATCGGCGTTTTATTTGTGAACGTTTCTGTTGGCGGAGCACTCACCAATTTTGCCGCCCCTCCTATTTTGATGGTGGCAGGCACATGGGGATGGAGCACTAGCTTTGTGTTTCAGACATTTGGCGCAAAAACAATGGCCATTGTGTTCACCAATACCCTTTTAGCCACAGCACTTTGTTACAAACTATTGCCTTCTGACAATGCATCCTCTCCCCAAGAATCGATCCCATTAAGTGTTAGCTTGGTGCATTTGGTTTTTCTTGTAGGTATCGTTGTGTTCGCACATCACCCCGTAGTGTTTATGGGCTTATTGCTCTTCTTTATGGGTTATACCCACGCTTACCCCAAACACCAAAACCCCTTACTACTTAAAGAGGCCTTATTGGTGGCGTTTTTCTTGGCAGGGTTGGTGGTACTTGGCGGATTACAACAATGGTGGCTACAACCGCTATTAGAAAAACTGAATAACGTTTTGGTTTTTTTCGGAGCCATTGGCTTAACCGCTATTACGGATAATGCTGCTTTAACTTATTTAGGGTCTTTAGTTGAAGGCACCAGTACAGAATTTAAATATTCATTGGTTGCTGGCGCTATTACAGGTGGCGGTCTGACTGTGATTGCCAATGCACCAAACCCAGCAGGACTTTCAATTTTGAGGGAACATTTTCCAGAAGCTAGCGTATCGGCCCTTTATTTATTCCTTGCCGCATTACCACCAACTATCATTGCCGCTATTGCGTTTCAGTTATTTTAAGTAAGCACCTATGAAAAAAGTTTATATCCGTACCTTTGGCTGCCAAATGAATGAATATGATTCAGACAAGATGGCAGATGTACTCAACGCAAAAGAAGGTCTTATCCAAACTGATAAGCCAGAAGATGCTGATGTCATTCTTCTTAACACCTGCTCAGTTCGAGAAAAAGCTCAAGAAAAGGTGTTTTCAGATTTAGGCCGCTTACGTGAATTAAAAATCAATAATCCTAATTTGCTAATTGGTGTTGGCGGATGTGTAGCTAGCCAAGAAGGTAAGCACATTGTTAACCGAGCACCTTATGTTGATATTGTGTTTGGGCCACAAACCCTTCATCGCCTACCTGAACTGATTAACGCTCGCAAAAAAACTGGTGTCTCACAAGTAGATATTAGCTTTCCGGAAATTGAAAAGTTCGACAACTTACCTCCTGCTCGCGTAGAAGGTGGCTCTGCTTATGTATCGATTATGGAAGGCTGCTCTAAGTACTGCAGTTATTGCGTAGTACCCTACACTCGTGGCGAAGAAGTATCTCGCCCCTTTGAAGATGTTTTAACTGAAATAGCAGGCCTAACGCAACAAGGCGTGCAAGAGATTCATTTGTTAGGGCAAAACGTCAACGCCTACAGGGGGAAGATGCAAGGCACCGATGAAATGGCGGACTTTGCCTTACTTCTTGAATACGTCGCAGAAATACCGGGCGTTGAGCGCATTCGTTTTACAACCAGTCACCCCAAAGAATTTACACAGCGCTTAATTGACGCTTATAAAAAAATACCGAAACTGGTCAATCATTTGCACTTACCGGTTCAGCATGGATCAGACAGAATTTTGGCAGGCATGAAACGTGGGTATACCGTATTGGAATACAAGAGTGTCATCAAAAAACTAAAAGCTATCAGACCTGATTTAGTTATCTCAAGCGATTTCATCGTAGGCTTCCCAGGAGAAACTGACGAAGACTTTAATCAACTAATGAAACTAGTTGAAGACGTTAAGTTTGATAACAGCTACTGCTTTATCTATAGCGAACGTCCAGGCACGCCAGCGGCTAATCTAAAAGATGACACACCTAAAGATGTTAAAAATGCTCGCCTCAAAACATTAGTTGCCAAAATTGATGAACATGTTTGGGAGATCAACCAAAGCATGGTGGGCAATACAGAAAAAGTGATGATGGAAAGCATGGCCAGAGATGATCGACATCTTCAAGGTAGAACAGAAAATGGTCGCGTGGTATTAATTGATGTCAACACAGATCAAGCTAAACGCTTACTAGGTCAATTAGTTGCTGTAAAAATTACCGAAGCTATGCCACACTCTTTACGTGGCGAACTACTCATCAAAGAATGAAAAATAAAACCCATCAATTGACTCTAGATGTCCAGTTCGCTAGCGCCGCGTTAGCGGAAAAATGGGATGGTCAGATTACTAAACCAAAACTCAAAAAATGGGTCCAAGCAGCCTTACTGGAAGATGCCACCATCACGATTCGGTTTGTAGGAAGGTCTGAGGGGAGAAAGCTGAATGCCGCCTATCGCCAAAAAGATTATGCGACGAATGTTCTAACCTTCCCCTACGAAGAACAACCTGGCATAGATCATTTATATGCAGACATCATCATCTGCCCACCTGTTGTTGAAAAAGAGGCTAAAGAGCAACAGAAAACTTTTTTACAACATCTAGCGCACTTAACGATTCATGGCACCTTACATGCGCAAGGTTTTGATCATGAAGATGAAATAGAAGCCCAGGCCATGGAAGAGCTTGAAGTAGCTATATTAAAAAAGATAAAACAACCCAACCCATATGAATAAATTCATATAAATGAGTTATTCTTAGACATTATGTCATCCGAACCCGAGCCACGAAGTCTTTTAGATCGCCTAAGCGATCTACTCTCACCCGCCCCAGCGACGCCCTCAGAGCGCCGTACAGAATTATTAGAAACCCTTCAAGAAGCGCAGCGAGAAGGCTTAATCGACGCTGATGCCTTAGCCATGATTGAAGGGGTATTTCAGGTTAACGAATTAGCCGCCAGAGATATCTTAGTACCCAGATCTCAGATTGACTGGATTGATATCAATGCCTCATTAAGTGAGACAATTACTGAGGTAATTAAGGCTGCCCACTCACGTTTCCCCGTCTATGAAGATAACCGTGATAACGTGATTGGCATCTTATTGGCTAAAGATTTATTGCGCCACGCTCAAGAAGATGACTTCCAAATAAGAGATTGGTTACGCCCGGCGGTTTTCATTCCAGAATCAAAACGCTTAAGCGTGTTACTAAAAGACTTTAGAGAGCATCGCAATCATTTGGCCATTGTTGTTGATGAATATGGTGGCGTCGCCGGCCTTCTGACCATTGAAGATGTCTTAGAACAAATCGTTGGCGACATTGAAGACGAACACGATACGGATGATGTTGAAGATAACATCACTGAGACAGAGCCCGGAAAATATCGCATTAGAGGCATTACCGAGCTAGAACAAGTGAATCAAACACTCGGAACTTCCTTTGCTGATGAAGATAACGATACGCTAGCCGGCTTCATTCTGAAACATTTCGGCAGAGTGCCTCATAAAGGTGAATCACTAGATGTCGATAACATGCACTTTGAAGTTCAAAGAGCAGATGCTAGCCAAATTCATATTCTTCTAGCTTCGCGCATCAGCATTGATTAAGGCTCTTTATTTTTTCTCTTTAGGCTGTATCAGCGCTTGGGTTACCGAGCTACCTTTAGGTGGTTGGTGGCTAATACTGCCTTTAACCATTTTTATTCATTCCGCCTTAATCAGCCCCCAACCATTTCGCCACTCTTGGTTATTTGGCCTTGGTTATTTTGTGAGTTCTTTATGGTGGATCTACATTAGCCTTCATGACATAGGTGGCATGGTTGCACCGCTTGCCATATTTGCCGTTTTTGCTTTGTCCGCTTACCTCGCCTTATTTTTAGCTGGCAGTCTTGGCATCGCCTCTAAATTTAAAAATAACTCACTTCGCTTATGGGTGCTAGCCGCTACTTGGACACTAGGTGAATGGCTAAGAGGCTACTTGTTTACTGGCTTCCCTTGGTCTGGCATCGCTGAGTCTCAAATCAACGGGCCTTTTTATTCATTAGCGCCCCTAGCTGGAGGATTAGCCTCTTGCTTTGCCACTATTTTGTTAGCGGGATTTATTACCCAAATCAACATCTCCTGGCTTAAAAAAATTGTAGTTGTGAGTGCCGGTCTACTGGTTGCTCACGCTCTTAGTTTTTTAAGCTTCACCACCCCCATTGGTGAACCGATACAAGTAGAGCTTGTGCAAGGTAATTTCGCACAAAATTTAAAATTCAATCCTGACCATATTGACCGTCAAATTAACTTCTACCGCGAGGCGATTGCCCAAAGTGATGCTCAACTGGTGGTTATTCCTGAAACAGCATTTCCTGTCAGCGAAAAAATCATCAACCAAACAGAGTTAAAGCAATTAGCGCATGACAAATACATGATGATTGGGGTTGTGGGAGCCGTAGGAGAGCCAGGCAATCAACAATATGCCAACTCAGCATTAGGTCTAGGCCCAACCATAGACTATTACAGGTACGACAAGATTCATTTAGTTCCTTTTGGTGAATTTATCCCTTTTGGATTTAAATGGTTTGTGGGTGCCATGCGCATGCCTTTAGGTGATTTTTATCGCGGCACACCCAATCAGGCAGCTTTCCCTATCCAACAAGGCGACCTTACCATCAATGCTGGCGCCATGATTTGCTATGAAGATGCTTTTGGCGATGAATTAGCAAAACGCCAACATGACACCCCACATCACTTGTGGATCAATCTAACTAACTTGGCGTGGTTCGGAAATAGCCAAGCATCCAAGCAACAATTGCGTTTAGCCCAGCTACGCTCCCTTGAGACAGGCATTCCTAGTATTCGAGCCACCAATACCGGCCTCACCTCAGCCATCAACCATCGGGGCGAAGTGGTTGCTGGGGCCCCTGAATGGACTCAAACTAGCTTAAAAGTAGCGGTTCAACCCTATCAGGGCAAAACACCTTTTGTGAAATGGCAAAACATTCCGGTTTTAGTATTTTGCTTCGGACTGTTGCTATGGGCTTGGTTTAGAAAGAAAAATTCCGACTAAAGGCCTCAAGGAAGGTAAAATTGACGGGTTCAGGAAACCTATCATATGCTTACCTTTCAGCAAATCATTCTTACTCTACAAAATTACTGGGACCAACAAGGTTGCGCCCTATTACAACCCGTTGACTTAGAAGTCGGAGCTGGCACATCACACACAGCGACCTTCCTTAGATCCCTAGGCCCAGAGCCTTGGAAAGCGGCGTATGTTCAACCATCACGCAGACCTAAAGATGGTCGCTATGGCGAAAACCCAAACCGTCTGCAGCACTACTACCAATATCAGGTTGTATTAAAGCCAGCCCCAGAAAATATTTTGGACCTTTACCTAGGTAGCTTAGAAGCCCTTGGATTAGATCTCAAACAAAACGATATTCGCTTTGTGGAAGACGATTGGGAAAATCCAACTCTTGGCGCTTGGGGTCTTGGTTGGGAAGTTTGGTTAAACGGTATGGAGGTGACGCAATTTACTTATTTCCAACAAGTTGGTGGCATAGATTGCAAACCCATCTTAGGTGAGATTACCTATGGTTTGGAGCGTTTAGCCATGTACCTACAAAAAGTAGAAAACGTTTACGACTTAGTTTGGACTGATGGCGTTAGCTACGGTGATGTGTACCACCAAAATGAAGTAGAACAATCTACTTATAACTTTGAATACTCCAACGCGGATTTACTATTCCAGCAATTTGGTAATTATGAAAATGAAGCTAAGCGTTTAATGGATATTCCCCTAGCGCTACCTGCTTATGAAATGGTTTTAAAAGCAGCCCATACCTTTAACTTATTAGATGCCAGAGGGGCCATCTCAGTTACAGAAAGAGCTGCTTATATTGCCCGCATCCGCAACTTATCTCGAAGCGTTGCACAAGCGTATTACGATTCTAGAGAAAAATTAGGTTTCCCTATGTGCCATCAACTAGGAGATGCCAAATGAGCCAAGCATCTCTACTACTAGAACTATTTACCGAAGAATTGCCACCTAAGGCTCTTAAGCGCTTAGGTCAAAGTTTCTCAGAGGGCATCACACAACAGTTGCAAACGGCCGGTCTTTTAACAGAAACCAGCATCAGCACAAGCTATGCAACTCCGCGCAGACTAGCCGTCCATATCACCAATGTGTTGGCAAAAGCTCCTAACCGTTCAGTACAAGAAAAATTATTACCTGTATCGATTGCGCTAGATGCGAATGGGCAAGCTACACCCCCTCTTTTAAAGAAATTGGCTTCTTTAGGATTTCCAGATGCACGCATCGAAGATCTTCTTCGCCAAGGAAAAGATAAAGCTGAAGCGTTTTATCTAACCGTTCAGGTTAACGGCGTGGAATTGGCAACAGGCTTACAACAAGCCATTGATCAAACCTTAACTAAATTGCCGATACCTAAAGTCATGCGCTATCAGATAGCCCCTGGCACACCGGCAGTACAAGATGTTGAATTTGTGAGACCTGCTCATGGCTTAGTAGCACTACATGGCGCAGAACAGATTGCCATTAAAGCTCTTGGACTAAATTCTCAGTCCACCACATTGGGCCACCGCTTTTTATCTAGCGGTGCAATCAAGATCACCCATGCTGATAGCTATGCCACTCAACTTGAAACATCAGGCAAAGTAATTGCTAGTTTTGATGCTCGACTAGAGAAAATTCGATCTTCTCTACAACAAGCCGCCAAAGGAAAACAGGTATTAATGCCTGAAGCTTTGTTAGAGGAGGTTTGCGCCTTAGTTGAATGGCCAGTTGTTTACACCTGTGAGTTCGAAAAAGAATTCCTAGGCGTTCCTCAAGAGTGTCTCATTCTGACGATGCAAACTAATCAGAAATATTTTGCATTAACAGATGCCGATGGAAAATTAAGCAATCAGTTCCTCATTGTTTCCAACCTTGAAACATCAACACCTGAAGCTATCATCTCAGGCAATGAGCGTGTTGTGAGACCTAGATTAGCTGATGCTAAATTCTTCTACGAGCAAGACAAGAAAAAATCTTTGGCTGATAGAACTCATCTGCTATCAAAAGTGGTGTACCACAATAAACTAGGGACTCAATTAGAAAGAACTACCCGCGTTACGCGAATAGGCGGGCTTATCAGCCAATCATTACAGGCGAATGGTTCAAAAATTGATACCGCGCTTGTTGAGCAAGCTGCCAAAATTGCTAAAGCTGACCTATTAACAGACATGGTGGGCGAGTTCCCAGAATTACAAGGCATCATGGGGCGCTATTACGCGTTAAACGACGGTGCGCACCCAGATGTTGCAGCAGCCTGCATGGAACATTACGCACCACGTTTCTCAGGCGATGCGCTGCCAGAAACGGAAGTAGGCACAGTCTTGGCCCTGGCTGACAAATTGGAAACTCTGATTGGTATCTGGGGCATTGGTCTTGCACCAACTGGTGAAAAAGATCCCTTTGCTCTACGCCGCCATGCGTTGGGTATCTGCCGAATCTTGGTTGAGAAAAAGATTAAGTTAAATGTTGTGGAGTTAATTAATCACACTCTCCAACAGTTCCCACAAGCAGAAGTTGCTGAAACTGCCAAAGTGGATGTTATTCATCAATTCATCCTTGATCGTTTAAGAGCCTACCTCAAAGACCAAGAAATAGGCGGCAAAAACTTCTCTACCAATGAAGTTGAATCTGTCGTTAGCCAAAACCCGGTTCTATTTGATGACATCTTGGAACGTCTAGCTGCGGTTAGACAATTTAGCCAACTTGAAGAGGCGAGCGCCCTAGCTGCGGCCAATAAACGTATCGGCAACATCTTGAAAAAGGTTGATTTCCCCATTCCTCAAGACACAAATGCCTCTTTATTCAAGCTAGAGGCTGAAAAAGCGCTAGCTCAAGCCTTAGAGCAAGTGATGCCTCAAGTACAGTCAGCCTTTAAAGCAGGTAACTTCACATTAGCTTTGCAATCATTTGCTTCATTACGCAATCAAGTGGATGCTTTCTTTAATGATGTCATGGTGATGGATCCTGACACAGCACTCAGAGATAACCGCTTAGCTTTGCTATCTAGCATGCATCAAGCCATGAATCGCGTTGCTGATATTGGAAAACTAGCTGCTTAATATGGCCTCCAAAATTGCTCCTTCAAAATTAATCATTCTCGATAGAGATGGTGTTATTAATGAAGATAGTGATCATTACATCAAATCACCCGATGAATGGATCCCTATTTCTGGCAGCCTAGAAGCCATTGCTAAATTAAACCAAGCGGGTTATCACATCGTGATTGCCACTAATCAATCAGGCGTTGGTCGCGGCTTATATGACATGGACACTTTAAATGCTATTCATGAAAAGCTACACCGCTTACTTGGTAAATGCGGCGGTCAAGTTGATGCCATATTCTTTTGCCCTCACACAGACATAGATGATTGTCATTGCAGAAAACCTAAACCAGGCATGATGCAACAAATCTCAGAGCGTTATGGCATTCCTATTACAGGCGTTCCGATCGTTGGCGATAGCGTTAGAGATTTAACCGCTGGTGTTTTATTAGGTGCCGAACCTCATTTAGTACTAACAGGCAAAGGTGAAAAAGCTCGTGCCTCAGGCGCTCTCCCACCTTATACCGCGATTCACAAAGACTTAATGGCATTTGCCAATCACTTTATTCAGCGCTCATGATTTTTATCAAATCACTTTTATTTTTTGTCTTTCTATTGGTCTTTACGCCAATCTACGCCCTCATGTGCTTTATGGCATTTCCATTCATGAGCGCAGGCAAACGTTATGAATTAGTTAAGGGCTGGAATATTACAGTCACAGGATTGGCGAAATATTTATGTGGCATTGACTATGAAGTGATTGGCATGGAAAACGTGATTGCCATGATGGATCAACCTGTCATTCTCATGTCAAAGCATCAATCTGCTTGGGAAACCATCGCTTTATTAGCCTTAATGCCCAAACAATTATGCTTTGTCTTTAAACGTGAATTATTGTGGATTCCATTTTTTGGCTGGGCGCTTGGCATGCTCAGAATGATTCACATCAATCGCTCTAAGAGTGCTGCCGCATCCCACTCAATTGCTTCACAAGGTAAAAAATATCTCTCTAAAGGTCTATGGATCATTATTTTTCCTGAAGGTACTAGAACACCGGTAGGTGCCAATACCACCTACCTGAAAGGTGGTGCCCGCTTAGCAAATGCTACCAATGCTTGGGTCATTCCGATCGCTCATAATGCAGGTCACTGCTGGCCCAAAAATGGCTTCTTAAAATATCCAGGGAAAATCACCGTCTCGATTGGACCTGCCATTAGCTCAGCAGATAAATCTGCTGGAGCACTCCACACAGCCATGGAAGAATGGATTGAGAAAGAGATGCGCGTTATTGATGCGCCAGCTTACAAGCCCAATTAATATAATCGGCAACAGAGATATCTTGAGCTCGCTGACTCAAGATATCATCAGATAAATTCAATCGATCTTTAACGCTAGATAAGTTATTCCTAAGTACTTTTCTTCGTTGCGCAAAAGCCATAGAAACCAACTCTTCCAAGGACTGGTATTCTTTCTGAGAAAGAATCAAATCTGTTCTTGGTGTCATTCTGACAATTGCAGAATCCACCTTAGGTGGAGGATCAAAAGCTTCTGGTGGCACATCCAATACATTTTCCAGCACATAGCGAGATTGAAGCATCACAGATAGGCGGCTGTACTCAGAATCGCCATGATTCGCCACCATGCGCTCAATTACTTCAGCTTGGAGCATAAATACTTGCTCATCCACATAGTTCGCCGCATCCATCAAATGAAACAACAATGGAGAAGAAATGTTGTAGGGCAAATTACCCACAATCAGCACTCGACTAACTGCATTTGATTGTTGCGCGTTTTCTTTGGCTTTCTTAGCCCATTCAAGAAAATCAAACTTCAAAGCATCTGCTTCAAAGATGCTTAACTTAGATATATTTTCAGCATGCCAGCGCTTGACCAAGTCTCGATCTAACTCAACGACTGACATTTCATTAAGACAAGCTAGCAAAGGCTTAGTCATAGCTCCTAAACCAGGGCCAATTTCAATAACAGCATCTTGGGGTTGAGGATCAATCACTCGAATAATCGAATGAATAATGCCTGTATCTACCAAAAAGTGTTGCCCAAAACGTTTACGTGCCTGATGTGCCACTAGAATTCCTTGCTAATTGATTGGCCAATGTTAGAGCAGCCAACATACTAGATATATCAGCCGAATCGCGGCCCGCCATATTCAGTGCAGTGCCATGATCAACCGATGTGCGAATAATCGGTAGTCCCAAAGTGACATTAACACCAGAGCCGAAGGTCGCAAACTTAAAAGGCGCCAAACCTTGATCATGGTACATGGCCAAAATGGTATCTGCTGTCATTAAATTTTTTGAACTAAAGACTGTATCACCAGCGAATGGCCCCTCAACTCTTAAGCCCAAAGATTGCATTTTCTTTATAGCCGGCAAGATGACATCAATCTCTTCTCTTCCCATGTGACCAGATTCACCAGCATGGGGATTTAAGCCAGTCACATAAATAAGCGGCTGAGAAATGCCAAATTTATTTTTTAAATCAGCACTCAAAATCTGGATAGTTTTCTCTAAGAGATCAGATGTAATAGCGCTAGGTACTTGCTGCAAAGGTAAGTGAGTTGTTGTTAAGGCCACCCGTAATTGATGAGGCAGTAATGTTGTTTCAAAAGCAGGACTTCCACACAACATCATCACCACTAAAGGCACACCGCACTTTTGAGCCAAATACTCTGTATGTCCTGTGAAAGAAAGCCCTGATTGATTAATAACCCCCTTATGAACTGGGGCCGTCACCATACCTTGATAGACTCCTGACTGACAACCGCTAATGGCTGCATCAAGAAGATTAACAACATATGGGGCATTTAATACATCTAGAGTTCCCGGGGCAACCGGCTTGGCCAACGCAAAGTCTTTAACTAGTAAACGACCTTCATCAGCACAATTTAATAAGTCACGATTACCTAATAGGTGAATCGTGACATCCAAATGGTCCTTTAAAAATATCTTGGCAGCTTTAACGCTAATCTCAGGCCCAATACCAGCAGGCTCACCTGTCGTTAGCGCAAGATGAATCATTTTTCATCAATCTGACGAATTTCTACAGTAGCTGCATCGCGAATTTGTCGAATCCAATCTTCATAAGCCTGGTCTAACTTTTTCTCACGAAGTGCTGCACGAGCATATTCACGTTGCTTATCAGCTGATAGTTGTGTTTGACGGCGCTCAAGCACCTGAATTAAATGCCAGCCAAATTCTGTTCTTACTGGATCACTCACTTCACCAATGGCCAACTTATTCATAGCCTGCTCAAAAGTCGGCACCAACTCCCCTGGGGACATCCAACCCAGCTTACCGCCATTAGGCGCTGAACCATCTTCAGAATATTTCTTGGCTAACTGTTCAAAATCTGCAGCTTTTACCTTGATCTGGTCTCTAAAAATACTTAAACGACGCTCAGCTTCAGCATCCGTCATACCTACGCGGTGACGCAATAAGATATGACGAGCCATTGTTTGAGTAATCACAATACTCTCTTGAGCTGATGCCCCTTTTCGACCCACCACTTTAACAATATGAAAACCTGCGCCACTCTGTAGCACATGAGGAATTAATTGATTAACAGCAACCCCTTGGGAACCATCCACCAATAATTGTGGCAAACGATCCAAAGTCCTAGATCCCAAATCTTCGAAACGCAAACCAGAACCTGCTACTGAAACTTTTTTCGCATAAGCTAAAAAGTCTTTTTCATTTCCTGCCTGCTTCAAAATCTCTTCCGCCCTTGCCTTTGCGGCAGCCATTTCAGGATCATTAGCACCTGAATTAACTGATACAACAATCTGCGCCAAAGCCACTTCTTCAATTCCTGCAGCGTTCATTCTGGCGCGATTTTTTTCTTGAATATAGCCATCAATCTCTGCATCACTTACCTGAACTCTGGCATCCACATCACGCTCACGCAATCTAGAAACAACCACCTCTTTGCGCAAGTCTTCTCTATATTTATTAAACGTTAAACCTTCTTTCTGAATCTTGATTTTTAGATTGTCGACTGTTGTTTTATTTTGAGCGGCAATATTTTCAATAATTTTGTCTAACTCTTTATCACTGACCTTAATACCTGTATCTCTAGCCAAGCCTTCTTGAATCTTTTCAGAAATCAAACGCTCAAGCACTTGTTTTTTTAATTCAGCAGCAGGGGGCAATGGTCTATTAGTAGCTTTAAATTGTTTTTCAATTTGAGCAATTCGTGTATTTAACTCAACTTTAGTAATTAAACCCGTATCAACAATGGCTACAACCTCATCAATAGACTGAGATTTATTTTGCGCCATACCAACTTGAGTAAAAGCAGCTAATACCAAAGAGCAAATAACAAAATTTCCTAATTTCATTCGTATCTTTCAAATGGAGAGACTGGGGCTGGCATATGACTAATTGGTTCATAGCCTGGGACATTAAATCGAATCAAGTCAATCGGGTTGCTACCAAGTCCCGAAAAACCTTTGAAATCAATTTGCATATAAATTTCATTTGTAGCTAAAACGCTTGTATTTTGATATCGGCGCATAACAACTCGAGCAACCCAACAATCAGCATCATATTCCAAGCCAGCCACTCTATTTAATACCTTATTAGATATCAAGTCATAGTTATATCTTGCAACACCATACCACTGTCTTGTAATAGGCCACTGGCCTGAGACCTCATACTGATCAAGAGCCGTTGAATTATCCGGATTAATCGTGCGACGATAGCTCACGTTCACCAATTTTCTAACTTCTGGCCTATAACTAGCCGTAATACTTTGTTGCACTAACTTGGAACGCTCTTGGCTGTATTGAGCTACGCCATCAATATTAAAATTACCAGCCAGTCTTGTTGCAAAACCGCCTAGGATATCTGTTTTCTTTTGCGAAACTGTTTGATCAGAAGTCAAACCGACACGTTGTCCAGTTAAGTCAATCCTTTGAGCCAAAACGCCACGCACACGCTCAACACCAGTTTCACCATCCAAGATTCTCGATGTCACACCCATCGTTACTTTGTTGTTATCAGAAATACGGTCATTACCAGCAAAGGTATTTTCACTAAAGATTTGTGAAATACCAAAACCTGCATCAGCTGTATCAAACAGCGGTAAATCTGATTGATATCTATAAGGTGTATAGACATAAAACAATCTTGGCTCAAGCGTCATCAGCATATCTCTGCCAAAGACCGGCTTTAGCTCGAATGCGTCACGCTCAAATGTCACACCAGAATCAAGACTTAAGGTCGGTAATGCAACGTTACGATTAATGTTTTGCTCACCAGGGAAAGCTGTCACCGAATACTGTGTCGTACGCAAACTAATTTTGGGCGTAATGTAATACCCAGGCGTCATGAATGGTCTAGCCAATGAAGTGTTGATGTAGGCTCGATCACCCTCTCTATACAAACGAGACACCTGGCCATTAGCAATAGCGCTAGCCTCGCTAATATATTGCCCAGGATAAGTGAAACGGGTCACATCAGACTCAAAATTAAAGTTAAAGCCACTCAAATTATTTTTAATATATTTGGCGTTAACTTGAGGTTCACGCTCGTAAGGCAAAGAACTCTGAGCAGTGATCGCTGGGTCAGGTTGTAGCGTTTGAAACTTTTGTACGCGGGTTAATACACTCCAACCATCTTTAGCTACTCGAACACCGAGCTCTTGATTAAATTGACGATTAATAACGCCATTTAATCCTTTACCCAAGTCATCAACATATAAATCATCAGATACTTTAGAAAAATCTGTATAGCCAACAACACCCGTTGCTAAATTTTGCGTATGCTTAAGACTGAAAGCCCAACGATCTTTACCGTAAACCTGATCATGAGATAAATACTCAGCTCTTAAGATGCCAATGTAATCTCTATCAAGATATCGAAACTCGCCACCTAGCTGCTCACCGCGACCCTGCAAGTAACGTGGGAATAGCGTTAAATCACGATTAGAGGCCACATTGACATAGTAGGGCAATGTAATATCCCAACCACTCCAATTGCCGCGAGAGACTCGACCATAAGTAGGTGAAAGGAACCCTGACTGACGCTCGGAGCTAGCTGGCAAGGCAAATACTGGCGTATACAGAATTGGGACATCGAAGAAATGCAGCACACCGTTGGTGCCCGTAGCAGTATTACCCTCTGGGCTAACTTCCATTCGGCTAGCACTTAAATACCAGTCAACATTATTAGGGCCGCAAGTTGTATAAGTTAATTTCTCAAACTCATAATGGTTATCTTCCAGCAATTCAACGCGACTGGCTTTACCCCCACCACCAATATCCTTTAGCTCATAAACAGGTTCATCCATCCAACCTTCTTGAGCATCTACCTTCAACTTAGCCTTGGTACCCTTAAATGACGTTGTATCCTTCAACAAGGTGGCATGACCCACGACATCCGCAATATCGGTATCCGGATCGTAAGTAATAACGTCTCCTTTAATGACTGTGCGATTACGTCTGATAACAGCGTCGCCCTCCAAGATCATTTGACGGTCCACCACACCATCTACTTTTTTGGATGATGTGAAAGTAGGCGCTTCTTCATCAGTGACTACAGGCCTAACCAATAACTGATCCTCTAGCTTTAAGCCCAAGGATTCTGACTGATTTTCAAGGTCTTGAGCACCGACTGCACCTGCATAAGCAAAATAGGCCAGTACACCCACCATCAACTGCGTGATAGCGAGCCTCTTTCTAGGGAATTGTGCTTGTGCACGTATAAAAATTTTAGGCATATGGCGTAAGTGCTTTTATTATACGAATCCATGACAACAGATACGCGCTTATCTCAATTAAATATCTGGCTAAGCCATTTAGCCGATAAATGGTCCCTTGATATGGCTTCACTAGCTCCAGCCTCTAGCGATGCCAGTTTTAGGCGTTATTTCAGGGTTTTGAGCTCCACAACAGCTAGTTTTATTGTGATGGATGCGCCACCTAGCCATGAAGATACTCGACCATTTATCCATATTGCCCGACTTATGGCTGCAAGTGGGCTAAATGTCCCCTTAATCCTTGAGGAGAATGTGGCAGAAGGCTTCTTACTTCTATCCGATTTGGGCAATCAGACCTATCTATCCTGTTTAAATCAAGAAACAGCACCCCAACTGTATAAAGACGCCATGAGCGCCTTAATACGGATGCAACTATCAGCAAAAGATGCCTCCATCCCGGTATATGACCGCGCCCTTCTAACAAGAGAGCTGATGCTATTTCCAGAATGGTACCTAACCAAGCATCTCGGCATGACCTTAAACGATAGTCAAACTGAGGACTTAAACAAGATTTTTGAGTTAATTTTGCAGAATAACTTGGCTCAACCCCAAGTTTTAGTTCATCGTGACTACCATAGCCGTAATTTGATGCTTACCTCGGCTAATAACCCTGGCATCTTAGACTTCCAAGATGCGGTTTATGGTCCTATCACCTACGATCTAGCCTCTCTACTACGCGATGCCTACATCGAATGGGAAGAAACAGAACAACTAGACTGGGCGATTCGTTATTGGGAAATGGCTAGAAAAGCTCAATTACCCGTTTCAAATGAATTTGGTGAGTTTTACAAAGATTTTGAATGGATGGGATTACAGAGACACCTGAAAGTTTTGGGGATCTTTGCAAGACTCTATCACCGAGATGGCAAAGATGCCTACCTCAAGGATTTGCCATTGGTTCTGAAATACACTCGAAAAGTAGCTGAGCGCTATATTGGGCTTAAACCTCTTGTACGCTTGTTAGATGCAGCTGAAGGCATCAATCGCCCTGATGGGCTTACTTTCTAATGACTTTGGCAACCATCCCTTGCATGGTGCTAGCAGCAGGTCGCGGGGAGCGCATGCGCCCCCTCACAGACCACACCCCTAAACCTCTACTGGAGGTTCAAGGTAAGGCTTTATTAGATTGGCACCTGAGCAAGCTTGAAGCCAATGGTGCATCCCATGTTGTGATTAACCATGCCTGGCTTGGTGACAAAATTGTCACCCATACGAAAACAGCTCACTTTCCTCAACTTCATATGGCTCTATCTGAGGAAAAAGTTGCTTTAGAAACTGCTGGTGGCATTCGACAAGCATTACCTTTGCTAAATCCCGACGATTATTTTTTCGTCATCAATGGTGATATTTTTTGCCCCGATTTTCCGTTTTCAACCATCCCTTCAATTGTTAAGCAACTAAGAGCTAGGCTAAATACCCATTCTGGTGATCATCCTATACAAGCCTATCTTTTTCTTGTTAAAAATCCTGAGCACAATATCCAAGGTGACTTCAGCTTAAAAGGCCAGTTTGTAGAAGACAAAAGTAGTACATCCCCCAATTACACATTCTCAGGGGCTGGTATTTATCACAAGCATTTATTTAAAGATATCTCCCAAGGAGATGCTGCCAAGTTAGCCCCTTTACTTAGAAAGGCTATGTTAAATAACCAAGTCATGGGAGAATTACTAGACGCTAATTGGGTCGATGTAGGAACCCCCGAAAGATTAGCTGAATTAAATAAAATGCCATCATGATCAAGCAACCATTTCCTAAAGATATTTATGCTGCCAGGCGTCATCGCCTTGCATTAAATATGCAGGCAAAAAGTGGCGGCGGCGTTCTTATTCTGGAAACGGCACCCGAGGCATACAGGAACCGGGATAGCGATTTCCCATACCGACACGATTCAGATTTTTACTACCTCACTGGATTTTCTGAACCTGGGGCCACATTGGTCATGGTGGTCACAAGCAAAGGCATACATACCCATCTATTTTGTAGACCTAAAGATCTCGAAAGAGAAATATGGGACGGCTGGCGCCTAGGTCCTGAGGCAGCCCCAGCATACCTAGGCATAGATACAGCTGACTCGATTGATAAGGTAGATAGCCTCCTTCCTGGATATATAGAAAACCAAGCTGCGATTTACACGCGGCTTATTCAAGGCAATAAAGAGAGCGTTCAGCTAATTCAATGGCTTAAGAAAGTAAAAGCCAATGCTAGAAATGGTTCTGCAACGCCTGCAGCCCTATTTGATGCAGAAGCACTGATTCATGAAATGCGTTTATTTAAAGATGCACATGAAATGACCATCATGCGACAAGCCGGAAAGATTGCTGCTGCTGGGCATATACGGGCAATCCAACACGCGCGCCCAGGTTTGTACGAATACCACTTAGAAGCTGAGTTGCTACATAGCTTCAGATACCAAGGAGCTCAGTCTGTTGCCTACAACACGATTGTGGCTGGTGGAGCTAACGCTTGCGTCCTCCATCACCGAGCCGGCTACGCTGAACTCAAAGATGGGGACCTATGCCTCATTGATGCTGGTTGCGAGTTAGATGGTTATGCCTCTGACATCACGCGCACATTTCCCGTCAATGGTGTATTTAGCGGGCCTCAAAAAGCTGTCTACGAGATTGTTTTAGCCTCCCAAGAGGCTGCTATAGAAAAAGCTCAAGCAGGGCTTGATTTTCAAGCACCTCATGAAGCAGCCTTGCGAGTACTCACGCAAGGTTTAATGGATCTAGGATTAATTAGCAAAAAAGAAACATCCAACTTAGATCATGCGCTTGAACTAAAAGCTTACCAACGTTTTTACATGCATAGAACCAGTCACTGGCTAGGCATGGATGTGCATGATGTGGGCGAGTATCGAGATCCTCATAGCTTGGATACGCCAAAACCTTGGCGCACCTTAGAGCCAGGTATGGTTCTGACAATTGAACCTGGTTTATATATTCGTCAGGCTGATGATATTAATAGCAACTATTGGAATATTGGCATCCGCATTGAAGATGATGCATTAATCACCCATGGCGCTTGTGAATTATTAAGCAGAGATGTGCCAGTCTCGGTTAAAGAGATTGAATATTTAATGAAGCAATCCTCATGAAAACCATCGCCATTATTGGTGCCGGCCCAGTAGGTTTAGCCTGCGCATGTTGGTTGCTACAAAAAAATCCAGAAGCTTCAATTAAGTTATACGATAAATTCTCTGAGGATGATGCAACCATCGGCAATGGCGATAGCCGAGGCTTAGCGATCTCTCAAGGAAGCCACCTGTTACTCAAGTCAATTGGCGCATGGCCTGAAAATTCTCCTGCTATTCACAAGATTCATGTATCTCATCGAGGGCATTTTGGTCGAGCGATTGTGCGGCGCGAAGAGTTACAACAAGAAGCTTTAGGCCACATTATTCGATACGCTGATATTCACCTAGCTCTTCGACAAGCGCTAAAAAAAATGGCTGCCCATAGCCCGCATTTTGAATGGCACTTTCATACCAAAATGGATGAGCTAAATAAAGAGCTCCTAGCGGATGTCATCATTCATGCTGAAGGTGGTTTATTTAAGCAACAAGATTGGCAAGAAATTTACAGAGACTACCAACAAAGCGCCATTGTTGGCTGGGCTAAGTTGGATCAAAATAATGCTCATTTGGCCTGGGAGCGATTCACAGAAGAAGGTCCTCTGGCATTATTACCAAGCCATAAAGGTCCAGAATATTCCAATCTTGTTTGGTGTGGCCATCCTGACTCTAGCAATCGTCGCCTAGCACTATCTGCCGAAGCTTTTATTAAAGAACTACAAGAAGCTTTTGGCTCACGCGCTGGTCATTTTTTAGAAGTTGGCGAATTAAGAAGTTATGACTTGGGCTTAAATGCCAGAAAAAATATTATTGGCCATCATGAAGTTTGGATTGGCAATGCTGCCCAAACCATGCACCCAGTAGCTGGACAAGGGTTAAATCTAGGCTTAAGAGATGCCCACACACTGGCCGAAGAGCTTTCTCATGCTAACGATATACCGAGCGCTTTAAATCACTATCAAAAACGTAGGCAGGCTGACCGTCGGGCAACGATTGGTACAACTGATTTCTTAGCTCGCATTTTTACCTCTAGATTAAAGCCTGTCATTTGGGCCAGAGGCATAGCCTTATCAGGTCTACAGCTTGCTAGCCCCATTAAGCAAGCACTCACTCGCCAAATGATGTTTGGCCAGCGCTGATCAATTTTCCTCAATTTTTATCTGCTTAAAATTTAGGCAAAAGTAAGCGACTCGTGATAGAGTGGCGCCCTAATGAAATTAGGTCATCACACCCTCCCCAACAACTTATTTGTTGCCCCTATGGCAGGGGTGACTGACCGCCCATTTCGCCAACTTTGCAAGAAATTAGGGGCCGGTTACGCCGTTTCCGAAATGATTGCCTCCAACGCCATGCTATGGAATAGCTCTAAAACGTTACGAAGAGCCAATCATGACGGCGAAGTAGAGCCTATTTCTGTTCAGATTGCAGGAGCTGACCCAGCCATGATGGCTGAAGCGGCGCTCTTAAATATCGATCGCGGTGCCCAAATTATTGATATCAATATGGGCTGCCCCGCTAAAAAAGTTTGTAATGTGGCATCAGGTTCAGCGCTCCTGAAAAATGAAGGCTTAGTTGCTCAAATATTGGAAGCGATTGTTACCGCTGTAAAAAAAGAGCATCCGCTTGTACCTGTCACACTTAAAATTAGAACAGGCTGGGATAGAGATAATAAAAATGCTTTAACTATTGCTCGCATTGCGGAAAATAGTGGCATTGAAATGCTAACTATCCACGGACGCACCAAAGCCGATCTATATCGAGGAGAAGCCGAGTACGACACCATTGCCGCAGTTAAAAATGCCATTCATATTCCAGTTGTCGCTAATGGGGACATTAACTCTCCTGAAAAAGCCGCATACGTTCTAGAGAAAACCGGTGCAGATGCCATTATGATCGGCCGAGCTGCCCAAGGGAGACCTTGGATATTTAGAGAAATTTCGCATTATTTAAAGACCGGTGAAAAACTACCAGCCCCAAAAGTAGCTGAAATTCAGAAAATTCTGAATGACCACCTGTTAGACCACTATAATTTTTACGGTGAGTATGTCGGCGTTAGAACGGCGCGTAAACATATTGCTTGGTATTGCAAAGGCCTAAAGAACTCTCACACCTTTAGGCATCACATGAACACCATTGATGACTGTACCCTTCAACTGGCCGCCATCAATCATTTTTTTGATTCTTTGAAACAAGATTCTGAAAACCTTATTTACCTAGAAGCTGCTTAATTTCTTATGCAATCTCCTGAACAACACCCGGTTAGCCAAACTATTGAAAAACACCTCAAGCGTTACTTAGAGGATCTTGGCGACAGTACCCCTAATAATGTTTATCAAATGGTCCTAACCGTTATCGAAAAGCCTGTTTTAGAAATTATGATGAAACATGCTGATCAGAATCAATCTTTGGCCGCCAATTATCTCGGCATTAACAGAAATACTTTACGTAAAAAACTGCTTGAACACGGTCTTTTATAAACATTCCTTTTCAATTTCATTTTCCAATCTTTTAATCTTCTAATAACTCCATCACTATGATCCGTACAGCCCTATTATCAGTATCAGACAAAGCAGGTATTGTTCCTTTTGCAAAATCTCTCCACGAATGTGGTGTCAAACTTTTATCTACCGGTGGCACAGCAAAATTACTGGCTGACAATGGCCTACCTGTTGTTGAAGTATCAGAAATTACTGGCTTTCCTGAGATGTTAGATGGCCGCGTCAAAACTTTGCACCCGATGGTTCATGGTGGCCTATTAGCTCGCCGCGACTATCCTGAGCACATGGCCGCTCTAGAAAAACACGGTATTGGCGCGATTGACATGTTGGTTATTAATTTATATCCATTTGAATCGACAGTAGCTAAAAAAGAATGCTCTTTTGAAGACGCCATTGAAAATATCGATATCGGTGGCCCAGCGATGTTAAGAGCAGCGGCAAAAAATCACAAAGATGTCACCGTTTTAATTTCACCATCTGACTACGATGGCGTATTAAAAGAAATGTTAGCTAATAAGAATGTCGTATCTTTTGAAACTAACTTTAGATTAGCTAAAAAAGTTTATGCGCACACAGCGCAATACGATGGTGCCATCGCCAACTATTTATCAAGTTTAGGCGATGACTTAGCTCACGCCACTCGTAGCGAGTATCCACAAACACTTCATTTAGCATTTAATAAAGTTCAAGAAATGCGCTATGGCGAGAACCCTCATCAAGGCGCAGCTTTTTACAAAGATATTCACCCAGTACCTGGCGCATTGGCCAACTACCGCCAACTACAAGGTAAAGAATTGTCTTACAACAACATCGCTGATGCTGATGCAGCATGGGAATGCGTCAAGAGCTTTGGCAATACAGTTACTAGCGGGCAACCAGCGTGCGTCATCATCAAGCACGCTAACCCATGTGGCGTAGCAATTGGTGCAACTTCACTAGAAGCCTACCAAAAGGCATTTAAAACAGATTCCACATCTGCATTTGGCGGCATTATCGCCTTTAATAGACCTTGCGATGGCCCAACAGCTGAAGCTGTCTCCAAGCAATTTGTGGAAGTATTAATCGCACCCGCTTTCACACCGGAAGCCCTAGCTATATTCGCAAGCAAACAAAATGTTCGCTTATTAGAAATCGAATTAGCAGAAACTATTAATCCTCAAGATATCAAACGCGTAGGCGGTGGTTTGCTTGTACAAACACCAGATGTTAAGAATGTCACGATGAGTGAGTTACGTGTTGTAACAAAACGTCAACCTACTGCAAAAGAAATGGAAGATTTGATGTTTGCTTGGCGCGTTGCCAAATTTGTTAAATCTAACGCGATTGTTTTCTGTGGTGGCGGCATGACTTTAGGTGTTGGTGCTGGCCAAATGAGCCGTATCGACTCAGCCAGAATTGCTAGCATCAAAGCTCAAAATGCAGGGCTAACACTTCAAAATTCAGCAGTGGCTAGTGATGCATTTTTCCCATTTAGAGATGGTTTAGATGTTGTTGTAGACGCAGGCGCAACTTGCGTGATTCAACCAGGCGGCAGCATGAGAGATGATGAAGTGGTAGCGGCTGCTGATGAACGTGGTGTTGCCATGGTTTACACAGGTACACGTCACTTCCGTCATTAATATGCGCATATTAGGCATTGACCCAGCTCTTCGCGTTAGCGGTTTTGGCGTGATTGAAGTTCAGGGTCAACGCCTGCAATATATCGCTTCTGGCACGATTGAAACCGGTGGCGCTGAGATATCAGTACCCCACCGGTTAGCCACCCTTTATTCAGGCATCAGAGAAGTAGTTGAGACTTATCGCCCGAATGCTTGCGCGATGGAACAGGTGTTCTTAAACGTCAATCCTAAATCAACTTTATTACTAGGCCAAGCTCGAGGCGCAGCTATTGCATCTCTAGTTCAAGATGGCTTACCTATGGTTGAATTTAGCGCTTTAGAAATTAAGAAAGCGATTGTGGGCTCTGGTCGTGCTAGCAAACAACAGGTTCAAGAGATGGTCAAACGTCTTCTCAAACTCAACAAAATCACCGGCACAGATGCCTCTGATGCACTTGCTGTCGCCATTTGCGCAGCTCATCATCGAGAACTCTCCACACGTTTACAACAATTTCGCTAATAGGCTTAAGATAGACACATGATTGGACGAATTTCTGGCACTTTAGTAGCCAATACCCCACCAAGGTTAGTCATTGATTGTCATGGCGTTGGCTACGAAGTAGATGTACCCATGAGTACGCTCTACCAAATGCCAGCTCTTGGTCAAACTGTTACTTTATTAACGCATTTCGTTGTTCGTGAAGATGCCCAACAACTATTTGGCTTTGCCACAGATCAAGAGCGTGAAGCTTTTAGAGCACTCATCAAGATTAGCGGCATTGGCGCTAGAACAGCTCTTTCATTACTATCAGGCATGAGCGTCCAGGATTTAGCTCAAGCAGTCACCCTTCAAGAGTCAGGTAGACTCACCAAGGTTCCGGGCATTGGCAAAAAAACGGCCGAACGTCTACTCTTAGAACTTAAAGGAAAAATAGGGGCAGATATCGCACTGACCGCTAGCCAAACTGCCCCAGATCAACAACTTGAAGTATTACAGGCGCTTCTTGCTCTTGGTTACTCAGACAAAGAGGCTCAGCTGGCACTAAAACAAGTTCCTAAAGATAGCTCTGTATCTGACGGTATCCGTCTAGCTCTAAAAGCACTCTCAAAAGCGTAACGTTATTCGATATTCGAATAAACTCTATTCATGGCCATAAAAACTGACGATATCTCTCCGGTTAATTCAACTAATCTTCCAGAAGAAAGATTAGTTGGAGGGGATGCGAGTACCAATGACAATGCGCTCGAGAGAGCTTTACGCCCTAAACAATTAGATGAATATGTTGGGCAAAAAAAAGCACGCGGTCAATTAGAGATTTTTATTTCTGCGGCCAAACAACGTCAAGAAGCTCTAGATCACGTTTTACTTTTTGGACCTCCAGGACTTGGTAAAACCACCTTGGCACATATTATTGCCAAAGAGATGGGCGTTAATTTACGTCAAACTAGTGGCCCTGTTTTAGATCGCCCAGGAGACCTTGCTGCCCTTCTTACCAATCTTGAAGAGAATGATGTTCTTTTCATCGATGAAATACATCGACTATCTCCCGTGGTTGAAGAAATTTTGTATCCGGCGCTAGAGGATTATGCGATTGACATCATGATTGGTGATGGCCCAGCTGCAAGAAGCGTTAAATTAGATTTGAAGCCATTTACATTGGTAGGCGCAACCACAAGAGCTGGCATGCTCACCAACCCACTGAGAGATCGATTTGGCATTGTTGCCAGATTAGAGTTTTACTCTCTAGAAGAGCTTTGCTCGATCGTCAAACGCTCTGCCAATTTACTGGGAGCCTCATTAGATGATGGTGGCGCCAAAGAAATAGCTAAACGTTCTCGTGGCACGCCACGTATTGCTAACCGCCTATTAAGGCGCGTCAGAGACTATGCCGAAGTAAAAGGAAATGGCCAGATTAGTCAAAGCATCGCAGATGCAGCTCTATCCATGCTAGATGTCGACCACATGGGGTTCGATGTCATGGACAGAAAATTACTTGAGGCAATTATTCACAAATTTAACGGTGGCCCTGTAGGTGTTGATAACCTTGCGTCCGCCATTAGCGAAGAACGTGAAACGATTGAAGATGTGATTGAGCCGTATTTGATTCAGCAAGGATTTTTACAACGAACGCCTCGCGGTAGAGTGGCTACCGATATGGCTTATACCCATTTAGGGCTGCCATCTAATTCATCTAAAGATTGAGGGCTGTTAGGGTCGTTCAAGAACGATACATTTCCCCACTCAATTAATTCAAAGCGATTTTCTGAAAAGCTAAGCGTATTCAAACTTGCATTTAATATTTCGAAATCGCGTGGCACCTCAAGAGTTTTTCCAGTTGCGGCACGATTCAAACAATCAAGCACACCGCCGTGTGCCACCATGGCGATATCTTGCCCTTCATACTTTTTTGCCCAGTACACCGCTGACTCGATAACGCGATCATAAAACTGCTGCAAACTCTCACCAGACTCTGGTTGAAAATTGATTTCGCGATTTTTCCAAGCCAAATGATTACGAGGATGTTTGTCAGCAATCTCATCATGACTTAAACCTTGCATCAAACCATAGTGTCTCTCACGCAATCTTTGGTCATATTGCAAATCTAACTCATGGTGCTTGGCCACGGCCTTTGCCGTATCAACCGCACGACTTAAATCACTAGAAACGACTGCTGCTACAGATCGATTCGCTAAATATTCCCCCAAGCGATCTGCTTGCCAATAACCACGCTCGTTTAACCCAATATCAAGGTGCCCTTGCAATCGCTTTTCACGATTCCAAGTTGTTTCACCATGCCGAATCAAATAAATTTTTGCCATAAGTAGCAATAAAAATAATATTTATGCGAGTGTTACTTTAGCAAAGCGTCTCTTACCCACTTGCACAACATATGTACCAGCATCCAACTTAAGCGCTTTATCACTAACTGTCGCACCATCTACCTTCACACCACCCTGCTCGATATTGCGCATGGCTTCAGAAGTGCTCGGGACCAAATTAGCTTGCTTTAAGAACTGTCCGATACCCATCGGTGCTCCAGCAATTGAAACTTCTGGAATATCTTCTGGTACACCACCCTTGGCACGATGATTAAAATCTTCCAAGGCTTTTTCAGCGGCAGACTGATTATGGAAACGCGCCACAATCTCTTGGCCTAGCGCTACTTTAAAATCACGTGGATTACGGCCTGCAGCTACTTCATCTTTCATCTTGGCGATATCTGCAAGCGGCTTAAATGACAATAAAGTGAAATAGCTCCACATCAAATCATCAGAAATGCTCATGAGTTTTCCAAACATATCGCTTGGCGCCTCACTAATGCCAATGTAATTGTTTTTAGACTTACTCATTTTGTCGACGCCGTCAGTACCCACTAGCAAAGGCATAGTCAAAACACATTGCGCTTCTTGACCATATTCTTTTTGCAATTCACGGCCAACGAGCAAATTGAACTTCTGATCGGTACCACCCAACTCAAGATCACTCTTTAATGCAACTGAGTCATAACCTTGCATCAATGGATATAAAAACTCATGGACAGAAATAGGGATGCCGCCCTTATAGCGCTTAGTAAAGTCATCACGCTCTAACATACGAGCAACCGTATATTTCGCTGCTAGCTGAATCATTCCCCTAGCACCCAATGGATCACACCACTCGCTGTTATAACGAACTTCTGTCTTAGCAGGATCTAGAACCAAACTCGCTTGTTGGTAATACGTTTGAGCGTTAACTGCAATAGCTTCTTTGGTTAGAGGAGGTCTTGTAGCATTACGTCCAGATGGGTCACCAATCATGCTGGTGAAATCGCCAATCAAGAAAATGACGTTATGGCCAAGATCTTGCAATTGGCGCATCTTATTTAATACAACAGTATGTCCCAGATGAATATCTGGCGCTGTAGGGTCAAGACCCAATTTAATGCGTAAAGGTGTCTTAGTAGCCTCACTACGTGCTAGTTTCTCAACCCATTCCGCTTCAACCAATAGCTCTTCACAGCCTCGTTTAGTTACCGCCAAAGCTTCTTTAACTTGGTCCGTAATTGGATATTTAGGCTGTTCTGTTTTAATCTGATTATTCGCTGACATGATCTATCGGTTACAGTTATTTCTTAGAATGTAATTGTCGCACTACTTATGAAACGACCCCTATGAAGAATTACTACATTGGCATTATGTCCGGTACCAGCTTAGATGGCGTGGATGCCGTTCTATGCCAAATTTCCTCCACAGGTAAAACTCAAGTTTTGCTTCATGCTGAAGTACCCATGGATAAAACATTGCGGAAATCGTACTTTCAGCTACAAACGCCTTCAGATAATGAAATCCATCTGGAGGCTCTCGCTGCTAACGCCCTAGCTCACCATTACCATCGCGCCATCCAACTCATTCTTCAGCGCTCAGAACTACAACATACCGACATTGTAGCGATTGGCGCTCATGGCCAAACAATCCGTCATCAGCCAGGACTATATGATGGGATTGGCTATACAAAACAATCACTCAATGCCGCATTATTAGCCGAAATATCTGGCATCGATGTCATTGCTGATTTCCGAAGTCGCGATGTTGCCGCTGGGGGACAGGGCGCCCCCTTAGTACCCGCATTCCATGCTGCTCAATTTATGAACAATACCCCAACAACCGTTGTTAATATTGGTGGCATTGCTAATCTGAGCATTCTTCCCAAAGACTCAGAACAAGCTGTTATTGGCTTTGATACAGGCCCAGGAAATGCATTAATGGATTATTGGACGATGACCCACCTTCATCAAGCTTTCGATGAGGATGGGGCTTGGGCTGCTAGCGGGACCGTCATCCCTCAACTTTTAGAGAGCTTTTTATCGGACCCTTATTTCTCTAAAGAGGCTCCTAAGAGCACAGGCCGGGACCTATTTAATCCCACTTGGTTAAATTACCACCTAGAAAAGAATACCTCTACAACAGCATCTCCTGCTGATGTTCAAGCTACCCTTTTAGCCCTAACATCTATTTCAATTGCGGACCACATCAAGGCTTATGCCCCTAATACTGAGCGAGTATTAATTTGTGGCGGTGGCGTCAAGAATAAGGCTTTAATAGACTCGCTAACAACCGCCTGCCCATCTATTAGCGTTATCGCTAGCACCTCAAGCTGTGATATTGACCCTCAAACAGTTGAAGCTGCAGCATTTGCTTGGTTAGCCTGGGCGCACAAAACAAAACAGCCAGCAAATTTGCCGGCTGTTACTGGTGCCAAAGGCCTCAGGATACTAGGAGCGATTTACCCTGCTTAGTTAAGCAGAAAATGATGAACCGCAACCACAGGTTGTTGTGGCATTAGGGTTCTTAATCACAAACTGAGAACCGTTAATGTCTTCTTTGTAGTCAATTTCTGCGCCTACCAAATATTGGAAGCTCATAGAATCAATTAGCAAAGTTACATTGTCCTTGGTAATCAATGTGTCATCTTCATTCACAGCTTCATCAAAAGTGAAGCCGTATTGGAAACCAGAACATCCACCACCTTGCACAAATACGCGCAATTTAAGATCTGGATTACCTTCTTCCGCAATTAAATCAGCCACTTTAGCCACTGCGCTATCAGTAAATAGCAATGGCATAGGAGGTTCTAAATTTTCAACGGCTTGTGTTGTTTGTGTCGTGCTCATGTGAGACTCCTTTTCATACATATTTACTATTGTAGGCTTCTATTCCAACGTTTGCTGTAGGGGCTTTATGGCAATAGGGCGATATGAGTTAACCCCGTATTCTCAGGCAACCCAAACATTAAATTCAAGCACTGCACACCCTGCCCAGAAGCGCCTTTAACCAAGTTATCTTCAACGACCAAGATAACTAGGGTATCACCCCCTTGAGGTCTATGAACAGCAATCCTCAGGGCATTGCTACCCCTTACAGAACGAGTCTCTGGCGTGCTGCCTGCCGGCATAACATCCACAAAAGGCTCACCCTCATAAAACTTCTCATAAAGTGCCTGATAATCAATGTCTCGACCTTCTGGCAAGATGCGCACATAAAGCGTGGAATGAATACCACGAATCATCGGTGTTAAATGAGGCACAAACGTCAAACCAATCTCTGCCCCACCAGCAATCGCAGCCAAACCTTGACGAATTTCAGGGTGATGTCTATGACCTTTAACGCCATAAGCCTTAAAGTTATCACTCGCTTCAGCCATCAATGTGCCAACCTCAGCCTTACGGCCAGCACCTGAGACACCTGACTTGGAGTCAGAAATCAAATAACTCGTGTCCACCAATTTTTTACCGCCTGTTGATGAAGGAGCCAACAATGGCGCAAAGCCTAATTGAACAGATGTCGGATAGCAGCCAGCTAAACCAACAATTCGAGCCTTCTTAATAGCTTCACGATTAATCTCAGCAAGCCCGTATACCGCTTCAGCCAATATATCAGGGCAAGCATGAGGCATGCCGTACCACTTTTCAAATTCAGCTAAATCCTTCAAACGGAAATCTGCTGCCAAATCTAAAACTTTTACGCCGGCAGCCAATAATTCTTTAGCTTGGGCCATGGCCACACCATGCGGCGTCGCAAAAAATACAGCATCGCACTCAGTTAACTTAGCGTCTTCAGGTGTCGTAAAGCAAAGATCCACACGCCCACGCAAAGATGGGAACATCTCCGCAACAGGCATACCAGCCTCCTTGCGCGAAGTAATTGCAGTCAGTTGCACCTCAGGGTGCTGAGATAACAAACGTAAAAGCTCTACACCCGTATAGCCTGTTCCGCCAACAATACCTACTTTAATCATTTGATGTCCTCCAATACCGCTATTGTAAAAAAGAAAAAGCCGCGCAGGGCGCGGCTTTTCTGTAGAACAGCAAAAATATTAACGTTTGCTGAACTGTTTGCGACGACGCGCGCCATGCAAACCAACTTTTTTACGCTCAACTTCACGAGCATCACGTGTAACAAAACCTGCTTTAGACAAAGCTGGCTTTAACGCTGCATCGTAATCAATCAAAGCGCGTGTCACACCGTGACGAACCGCACCAGCTTGACCAGTCTCACCACCACCAGAAACGTTAACTTTAATGTCAAACGTTGCGCCGTGGTTAGTCAACTCTAAAGGTTGACGTACGATCATACGAGATGTTTCACGAGCAAAGTACTCAGCAATAGGCTTGCCATTTACAAGAATATCGCCTTTACCAGCCTTGATGAATACACGAGCTACTGAGCTTTTACGACGGCCAGTACCATAGTTCCAGTTTCCAATCATATCGGCTCCTTAGATCTCAAGAACGCTTGGCTGTTGAG
>Ga0213922_1000044_pt1 | contig 75512 bp, 76 predicted proteins | sample McNCre2917MG_FD_165060 | JGI IMG/M metagenome (GOLD analysis project Ga0213922, IMG submission 165060) | Freshwater microbial communities from McNutts Creek, Athens, Georgia, United States - 29-17 MG | ecosystem: Environmental > Aquatic > Freshwater > Creek | place: USA: Georgia | collected... | reverse complement strand
TGGTCAGCGTCGACGCCTGCAGTTTCTTCGGTTGCTGTTTGGCGAACCGAACGTGCTGATTCTCGATGAGCCAACCAACGACCTAGACACCGACATCTTGGCCGCGATGGAGGATTTGCTCGATGGCTGGCCGGGCACCCTGATTGTGGTCAGCCACGACCGTTATTTGCTTGAGCGGGTGACCGATCAGCAGTATGCCCTGCTCGGTGACGGAAGTTTGCGCCATCTCACCGGTGGTGTCGATCAATACCTCGAGCTACGCAAGCATTCACTCAGTGGCAAGGCGGCCCAAGCCGAGAGCAGCAGATATGGAGGCGCCTCGAATCCAGCCGCCAACGAAATTCAAGCTGCTTCCAAGCCGGCCCTCAGCGGTGCGGCGCTCAGAGATGCCGAAAAGAATCTCGCTCGACTCGAACGCGCGCTTGAAAAGCTTTCGGCCGACGAAGCCAAATTGCACCTAGACATGGCCGCGCACGATCAGAGCGACTACGCCGGGTTGGCCAAATTGGTAGAAAAGCAGACCGAGCTAAATGCCAAACGTGACGAAATGGAGCTCGAATGGCTCGAGACTTCTGAGCTGTTAGGTCAGCAATAGCGCCGATTATCTGGCAGACTTGAGGGGTGGGTGAAAGCTCACGTTCCCCTATGGTGTAATGGCAACACTCCGCCCTTTGGAGGCGGCTTTCTAGGTTCGAGTCCTGGTGGGGGAGCAGTTCAACTTAGGAGCAAAATGGGCGAACAGCACCTAGCAGTGGTTGTCTTGGCAGCTGGCGCAGGCACTCGAATGAAGTCGTCAAAGCCCAAGGTAATGCACGAGATTGCTGGTCTGCCCCTTCTAGGTCATGCCCTCGCGACCGCGAGTTCTCTGGGGGCCGCTCACGTGGTGCCCGTGATTCGCCACCAGCGAGACCTAATCGCCAACTACATCGAGACTTACTTCCCGCATGCCGTGATTGCCGACCAGGATGAAATCCCGGGCACCGGTCGAGCGGTCGAATGTGCACTCAGCGCTTTGCCGGCCGATTTCACCGGCGCCGTGGTCGTAACTAGTGGAGATGTGCCGCTCCTCGACGTGGCAACCCTCGAATCGCTAATCGACGCGCACCTCGCCGGAGGCTATTCCGCAACCATTCTGACCTCAATCGTCGAGGACCCTTCAGGTTATGGCCGAATTATTCGTTCGAACGACGGCAAGTTCATTCAGATCATTGAAGATCGCGACGCCGATGCCGAGCAACTTTCTATCAACGAGGTGAATGCCGGTGTTTACGTTTTCGACGCCGAGTTGCTGCGCAACGCCTTGACCAAGGTTGGCTCACACAATGCGCAGGGAGAGAAATATCTCACCGATGCAGCCGCCGAGCTTATCCACGAAGGTTTCAAGGTTCAGGCGCTCGCCGTAGAAGACAACTGGTTGGTCGCCGGAATCAACGACCGTGTGCAGTTGAGCGAAGTATCCGCCGAGCTGAACTACAGAATCTGCGAGGCCTGGCAAGTCGCCGGAGTCACCATCCAAGATCCATCATCAACCTGGATTGACGTAACAGTTCAGTTAGCCCAGGATGTCACCATTCTGCCTGGCACATATTTGCACGGTTTCACAAAGATCGAGACTGGTGCCGTGGTTGGGCCTGAGGTTGTGCTGGTTGACGTTGAGGTCGGTGAGGCCGCCAAGGTGGTTAAGTCTCACGCCACCGGTTCAAAGATTGGCGCCGGAGCATCAGTCGGGCCCTTCTCCTATCTTCGTCCCGGCACAGAGCTTGGTGCCGATGGCAAGATCGGCACATTCGTCGAGACCAAGAACGCGAAGATCGGCGCCGGCAGCAAGGTTCCGCACCTCAGCTATGTGGGCGATGCGATCATCGGTGAGAGTTCAAACATCGGCGCCGGCACAATTTTCGCCAATTATGACGGCGTAAAGAAGCACTCGAGCACGATCGGTTCGCACGTTCGCACGGGCTCGCACAACGTCTTCGTCGCACCTATTACGATTGGTGATGGAGCCTATACGGCCGCCGGAACCGTAGTTCGCAAGGATGTCGATGCTGGCGATCTAGCCATGAATGTTGCCCCGCAGCGCAACCTCGCCGATTGGGTAATCGCCAAGCGTCCTGGAACCGCAGCAGCAGAAGCCGCCCACAAGGCAAAAAACTAAACAACCCCATTTGAGACTGGAGACCACACCATGGAAGTTACGACCAACAACTCGAAACGACTCGTGCTGGTCAGTGGCCGCGCCCACCAGGAACTCGCTCAAGAGGTTGCCGACATCCTTGGCACCAAACTTTTGCCAACCACCGCATATGACTTCGCAAACGGCGAGACCTTTGTTCGCTATGAAGAGTCAGTTCGAGGCGTAGACGCATTCGTGATTCAGGCTCACCCGGCACCGATCAACCACTGGATCATGGAGCAGCTGCTCATGGTCGACGCACTCAAGCGCGCCAGCGCAAAGCGCATCACCGTGGTTGCCCCATTCTTCCCGTATGCCCGCCAGGACAAGAAGCACAAGGGCCGCGAGCCAATCTCTGCCCGCCTAATGACCGACCTCTTCAAGGCCTCGGGCGCAAACCGCCTGATGTCTGTCGATCTTCACACCCCTCAAATTCAAGGCTTCTTCGATGGCCCGGTAGACCACCTATGGGCTCTTCCGATGCTTGCCGACCACGTCAAGGAGCGCTTCGGTCACGAGGCAATCACTGTGGTTTCGCCAGATTCCGGTCGCGTTCGCGTCGCAGACATCTGGGCAGACCGCCTCGGCGCCCCACTGGCTATCATTCACAAGCGTCGCGACCCAGATCGCCCAAACCAGGTGGAAGCTCACGAGCTCGTGGGTGACGTCAAGGGGCGCACCTGCCTCTTGGTTGACGACATGATCGACACCGCCGGAACCATAGTTGCCGCGGCTCAGGCGCTAAAAGCAAATGGCGCGGCCCGCGTCATTGTGGCGGCGACTCACGCGGTCTTCTCACCGCCTGCCGTTGAGCGCCTCTCTAGCGGCGCAGTCGACGAGGTAATTGTGACCAACACCTTGCCGATCACCGCTGATAAGCAGTTCGCAAACCTGACCGTGCTCTCAATCGCACCGCTCATTGCCGCCGCAATTAGCGCAGTATTCGGCGACGACTCGGTCAACTCGCTATTCCCGGGTCACGCCTAGGAATCCAGATCCAAAGTTCAGCGGGTTGCCCATTGCGAGGCAGCCCGTTAGACTTTAAGGAGACAACGGCGAGGGCTCCATACGGGGCCGTTATCGACGGGGCATTTAGCTGGGTTTCCAGCGGGTATCCTCGCGTTTTAGCTTGAGTTGAGACCAAAACAAAAATCCGATTGGAAATATTCTTATGAACACTGCTGCAAAGCTAGACGCAACTCTACGCACCAAGTTCGGCAAGGGCGCATCGCGCCAGGACCGCATGAAGGGTCGCACCCCTGCCGTAATCTACGGTCACGGTGCAGAGGCACGTCACATCACCGTTGACGCTCACGAGGTTGCTAAGATCTTGCGTCACAAGAACGCTGTTATCGACCTAAACCTGGACGGAACTGTTGAATCAGTTCTAGTCAAGAGCGCAACCAAAGACCCAGTGACCCAGGTCATCGAGCACATCGACCTTGTCGGCCTTGTCAAGGGCGAGCGCGTTCACGTTGAGGTTCCTGTTCACGTTGTCGGCGAGTCGCTTTCTGGCACCGTCATCGACCTTGAGCACAAGACTGTGAAGCTAGAGGTTGCTGCAACCAGCATCCCTGACTTCGTTGAGGCGATTTTCGACAAGCAGGGCGCTGGCTTCCACGTTCTAGCTAAGGACCTAGTTGTTCCTGCCGGTGCCAAGCTTGAGCTTGCCGCTGACGAGCTAATCGCTTCGGTTGTTGCAACCGCAGCCGGACACGCAGCAGACCTAGCAGCAGCAGAGTAATCAGCTGTCTAACTCGGCTTACCTAATAGTCGGGCTCGGTAACCCCGGGCCCGACTATTCTGCTAACCGGCACAATGTTGGTCAGATGGCATTAGCCGTGCTGGCCGATCGTCTCGGAGTAGCGTTCAAGAGTCACAAGTCGAACGCTGCCGTTGCCGAGGGGCGAATCGGCGCCGGAGGCCCGAAGGTGATCCTCGCCAAGCCGGGGTCATATATGAACACCAGCGGCGGTCCGGTGACCTCGCTGATGAAGTTTTTCGACATTGACGTTTCACACGTGGTCGTGTTGCACGATGAGCTTGATATCCCTGCCGAGGCTGTGCGCATCAAACACGGTGGTGGCCACGGCGGTCACAACGGGCTGCGTGACATCATCGCTGCCGCCGGGTCAAACGAGTTCTCGCGAGTGCGAATCGGCATCGGTCGTCCGCCAGGGCGCATGGACACGGCTGACTTCGTGCTCAAAGATTTTTCTTCGGTAGAGCGCAAGGGGTTGCCGGTGACCTTAGAAATCGCCGCCGATGCCGCCGAGGCTATTGTCAAAGAGGGCGTTCTCGCTGCCCAGAACCGTTTTAATACCGCTTCATAGCGGAATAGATGTTCGTTATTCGAACTTAGACTTACCTTGTGAGTGAAGAAAATCTCAAGGCCCTTTCGCGCCTTGGCGCACTCATCTCAGAGGGATACCCCTTTGCCGCCCTTCAGGCAAAAATCAAGGCAAAGCGCGTCGATCTAATCGCCCCTCAGGGTGCAATGGCCCCCGTTGTTGATGTAATAACAAGATTCCGAGCCCAGGCAAAGCTCTCAACCGTTCAGCTTTTGGTGGTGGCCACCGGGCGTGAAGCCGAAGACCTGGCGGCGACTTTGCGATCGCTCGACCCAACCGCCGAAATTCTCGAGTTTCCGTCCTGGGAATCCCTGCCTCACGAACGCTTGAGCCCAAGCCCCGAGACCGTGGGTCGCCGGCTAAAGGTTCTGCACAGACTAAACGCACTAGCGAAACCCGGCCTCAGCGTTGAGCACCCGGTCTATGTTTTGGCCTCGGTGCGCGCAGTCTTGCAACCCGTGGTTGCCGGATTGGCAAATCACCCGCCGCTGACTTTAAAACAGGGCAAGGATTATCTGCTTTTTGAGCTTTCGCTGAAGCTGATCGAGATGGCCTACTCTCGGGTAGACATGGTGACTAAGCGTGGCGAATTCGCGGTGCGCGGTGGAATCCTGGATATTTTTCCAACCACCGCCGAACATGCGCTTCGACTCGAATTCTTCGGTGACGAACTCGAAGATATTCGTGAGTTTTCGGTTGCCGATCAACGTTCGCTACACAACCCGGATGGCACCATCGCCAACATTAAGTTGGTCGAGATCTATCCGGCGCGCGAGATCATCATCACACCGAACGTGGCATCCAGGGCCCGCGAGATGCTGCACGAGTTCCCGAACATCTCAACCATGCTTGCCAAAATTGCCGAGGGCATTCCGGTTGATGGCATGGAGTCGCTGGCTCCAGTGCTCGTCGACGCCATGATTCCATTCACCGACTATTTGCCCGCTGACGCCATAGCCACGCTTCTTTCTCCAGAAAAATCGGCCGCCAGGGCACACAGCCTGGTCGAGACGAATGACGAATTTTTGCACGCCGCCTGGGATGCCGCCACCGAAGGTGCCCAGGCGCCAATTGACCTTAGCTCGGGCGGCTTCGTCGAGATGTCTCAGTTCAAGGATGCCCTCGACGGGCGTCAACTTTTCACCATTTCTCAGTTCGGCGCCGACGATGATTCACTGATCAACCTAGGGCTTTTCGAGGTGCCGAATTTCAAGGGTCTCGAAACAACTTCGATCGAATGGCTCGAAGACCAGGCCAAGAACGGCCAGAAAATTATCCTGGTGGCCGAGGGTCACGGAACCGTTGAACGACTAAACGAGCAGCTCAACGCTGCAGGTGTTCAGGCCGAAATCGCCCAGGGAAGCATGCGAAAGGGTTTCACGGCCCCGGATGCCAAGCTCATCGTTCTAACCGAGGGTGAGTTCTATGGCAAGAGCGCCGCCTATGTCAGCCCTCAGGTTCGAAAGCTTGCTGCCAAGCGCGGCCAAGCCGTTGATCCGCTTAGCCTAAAGGCCGGCGACTATGTCGTGCACGAAACTCACGGTATCGGGCGATTCGTTGAGTTGGTTCAACGAACCAGCGGTGTTGGTCGCCAGCAGCACCAGCGCGAATACCTCTTGATCGAATACGCGCCATCGAAGCGCGGGTATCCGGGTGACACCCTGTTCGTGCCGACTGACCAGCTTGACTTGCTCACCAGATATGTTGGTGGCGAGGCGCCGGTGCTTTCAAAGATGGGTGGCGGCGACTGGGCCAAGGCCAAGGGCAATGCTCGCAAGGCGATTCGAAAGATTGCGATCGACTTGGTCAAGCTCTATTCGGCGCGCATGAAGTCACGCGGTCACGCATTTGGGCCAGATACCGCATGGCAGCACGAACTCGAAGAAGCCTTCGCATTTGTTGAAACCCCAGACCAACTCACCACGATCGACGAGGTCAAACGCGACATGGAGCGCGAGATTCCGATGGACCGCTTGTTGGCGGGAGACGTCGGTTATGGCAAGACCGAGGTTGCCGTGCGTGCGGCATTCAAGGCGATCCAGGATGGCAAGCAGGTGGCCATGCTTGTGCCGACAACTCTTTTGGCGAGACAGCACACCGACACGATTGAGTCTAGATTCGCAGGTTTTCCGGTGACGGTTAGAACTCTCTCGAGATTCCAGACCCCGAAAGAGGTCAAAGAGACGCTCGCCGGTCTAGCGGACGGCTCGGTTGATATGGTTATCGGAACCCATCGATTGCTCGCAGAGTCGGTTAAATTCCGCCAACTTGGTTTGATCATCATCGATGAAGAGCAGAGATTTGGTGTTGAGCACAAAGAAAAGCTGAAGGAGATGAAGACCAATGTCGACATCCTTTCGATGTCGGCGACGCCGATTCCGAGAACTCTCGAGATGGCGATCACGGGAATCCGTGAGATGTCGACGTTGGCGACTCCTCCCGAAGAGCGCCACCCAATTTTGACCTACATCGGCGCATATAGCGACAAGCAGGTAGCCGCCGCGATCAGACGCGAGTTAATTCGCGAGGGGCAAGTCTTCTTCGTTCACAACCGAGTAAGTTCGATCGAGGCCGTGGCCCACCAGTTGGCCGAATTGGTGCCAGAGGCAAGAATCGCGGTTGCTCACGGGCAGATGTCTGAGGCTGCACTCGAACAGGTCGTCGTAGATTTCTGGGAGAAGAAGTTCGACGTTTTGGTTTCAACGACGATTATTGAGACCGGAATCGATATTCCGAATGCCAACACCTTGATCATCGATCGCGCCGAAAACTTCGGGTTGAGTCAGCTTCACCAAATTCGTGGTCGCGTTGGCAGAAGTCGCGAGCGCGCCTACGCCTACTTCTTCTATGCCCCGGATAAACCGCTCACCGAAACCGCGCACGATCGTTTGGCGACCATTGCCCAAAACAACGAGCTTGGCGGTGGAATGCAGATTGCGATGAAAGACCTGGAGATTCGTGGTGCCGGAAACCTGCTCGGTGGCGAGCAGTCCGGCCACATTGCCGGGGTCGGCTTCGACCTATACCTGCGCATGATTGGCGAAGCCGTCGCCGACTTCAAGGGTGAAAAGATCGATGCCCCGGCCGAGCTGAAACTCGAATTGCCAGTGGATGCGCACATTCCGAGCACCTATGTCGACTCTGAGCGCTTGCGCCTCGAGGCCTATCACAAACTCTCGGCTGCATCGGGGGAGCGTGGCACTCGGGCGCAGCTCGACGCCATCCTTGCCGAACTTGAAGACCGCTATGGAACCGCGCCGGAGCCGGTCAAAAACCTCATCGAAGTGACCGAGCTTCGCCAGCAGGCAAATCGCTTGGGCATCAAAGACTTCAATGTGCTCGGCTTGCAGGTTAAGTTGCAGCCAGTCGACCTGACCGAGGCTCAGCAGGTTCAACTGACCCATCTTTTTCCGGGAACCCGCTATCTGCAGTCGGCCCAAACTTTGATGGTTCCGGCACCGCGAGATGCTAACTTCGAACCATTGCGAGATAAACCAATCATCGATTGGGCCTGGGCCTTCTTGGCCAGGGTTTTCCCGCCGAACCAATCGACCACTAAAAATGACGAGGCAACAAAATGACCCAGCTTGATGATCTGATTGCCGTTGCTCACCAGTTGCGCGCCCCGGGAGGTTGCCCTTGGGATGCCGAGCAGACTCACAACTCGCTCACCAAATATCTTCTCGAAGAGACCTATGAGCTGATCGATGCGATTGAGTCTGGTGACCGTGACGAGGTTATTGAAGAGCTCGGCGATGTGCTTTATCAAGTGATCTTTCACAGCGACCTAGGGGCCACTGGCACTCTCGGTGAACCGTTCGACATCGAGGATGTTGCGCGAGTCTCGGCAGCCAAGATGAAGGGCCGTCACCCGCATGTTTTCGGCAACGCCGAAGAGCTTGAGAAGTATGCCGCCAAGACCGGCGACGAAGTTATGGTCAACTGGGACGACCACAAGAAGAAGGAGAAGCCTCACCGCCAATCCATCCTGGATGGAATCCCTCAAGCGATGCCTGCACTTGCCTTGGCTGACAAGGTGATTGGCAAAGCCGAGAAAATCGGACTGCTAGACGCTGACGCACCAGGCCCATTCACGGTCACCAGTGAGGCAGAGTTAGGCGCAATCCTGTTGGCAATCGTTTCTTCGGGTCGCGCTGCCGGCTTCGATTCGGAGCGCGCGCTTCGCGAGGCCGTTCGTGAACTTCAGGTTGAAATTCGCGAGGTCGAAATTGAAGACGGTTTTGATGCCGGCGTGATTGCAGTTCCGAGCGAAGACTAATCATGGCAACCTCAGGTGCAGCCAAGCCGGTTCTCATCTTTGATGGTGACTGCGGTTTTTGCACTTCGACCGCCAATTGGATTGTCAAGCACTCGAAGGTTGCAATCGATGCCCAGCCATACCAGTGGGCAAAGTTGGATGATTTCGGTTTAACCCGCGAGGAATCAGCGGCAAAGGTTCAGCTAATCGCTGACGGCAAGATCTTCTCAGGGCATTTCTGCATGGCCAAACTCCTCTTACTTCAACCAAATGCTCTGGTCAAAATCTTGGGTGCGATCATGGTTCTGCCCGGTCTGAATGCGCTTAGCGCCAAGGTTTATGACTTGATTGCCGCCAATCGCCATCGGTTGCCCGGTGGCACCCCGGCTTGCAGGATGCCCTCGCAGAAGCGATAGATTGACGGCCATCTCGCTGAGATTTCACAGTCATCTCACAGCGCACCTGCGCTTAACTGAAATCGAAGTTCAAGTAGTGCAGCATCCCACAGGCTGGAGGAATTGCAATGAGCAACGAAGATTTCAATCTCGATGACGAGGCCCCCTATGAATTCGAGAAATCGGGTAAGGGTTTGACATTCATATCCTTTGCACGTGGCACCATGTTCGTGGCTGCGTCTGCAGCTTCCGTGAGCCTGGGTTATCAAATTGGTGGGCCGGCATTAGCCAACATGCTTTTTGGAGCAACCGCTCAAGTCGAAAACACTGCGATCGCGAGCGTTAGTAACAACGCAACTGCGGCAGGCGGCCAAGGCAAGGCTTCCCAGCAGTTGAACTCATCAAAAACCGCAAATCTGGTTGCCGGTTCTGCACCACAGGCTTCCAAAGCCTCGGTTGGCGCATCGAAATTAAATTCGGGATATCAGAACAAGCAGACGGTAGTTGCCCCCGTGAATTCCTCTACTGTTTCGTTCGGAAATGTCTCGAGCGCAACTCCTTCGGCCGGAAAAGTTGCCACTGGCGGCTCGGCGTCGGGCTTCAAAGTGGAAGACGCCTACGAGTCCGAGTCAAACGACCGCGGATAGGTGCCCGGCATCGAACCCCTGGGCAATTCAGGGTTTATCATTTCGACATGGACGAAAAGGTAAAAGGTCCTGCTTCATACTTTCCTTCGATCGAGAAGAAGTACGGCAGGCCAATTGACTTCTGGATGACTGAGCTGCAAAAAGTCTTTGGCCAGAAGCATATGGAGCAGGTTAAATTTCTTCAGACGGAACATGAAATGGGCCAGGGGCACGCAAACGCGCTGGTTCATGTTTTCCGCGCAAATAACCCGCACTAGAACCTCCGAGGTGGCCACGGCACTTGTGGCAAACTTGATGCATGGCTAAAGACGTGCACCCACCTCGCGGAATGCGCGATTTCCTTCCAGTTGAGAAGGCTCGTCGCGACCAGGTTTTGACCACAATTCGCGAGACCTACCTTGGCCACGGTTTCCAAGAAATCGAAACCCCCGCCCTAGAAGATCTCGAGCGATTGACCTCGGGTCAAGGCGGCGACAACGAGAAGCTGGCTTTTCGTGTAATGAAGCGCGGTGCTGAGCTCGAATCGGCTCTGGCTGCAAACAACGGCGAAGACAACCTAGCCGACCTCGGTCTGCGCTATGACTTGACCGTGCCACTCACTCGCTATTACGCGACCAACCGAACAAAGTTGCCAACCGTATTCAAGGCTTTACAAACCGGGCCAGTATGGCGTGCCGAGCGCCCGCAAAAGGGTCGTTATCGCCAGTTTGTGCAGTGCGACATAGACATCATTGGCGATGCCAGCATCCTTGCCGAAATTGAGCTGCTAAACGCTTCTCTAGACGCGCTAACCGCGATCGGCTTGAACGACGCAACCATTCGCGTCAACCACCGAGTTCTTTTGGCTAACCTGCTTGAGCAGTTGGGGGTGCCAGAGGTTGGCAAGGGTTCGGCCATGATCACCATAGACAAGCTAGACAAGATTGCCGCCGAAGGTGTTGTGGCTGAGCTCGGTGAGAAGTTCGATGCCTCAGTCGCAGAACGCGCGGCCGCCTGGCTCAACGCGATTGCCGGTGACCTGCCGATTCCGGCCGAACTACAAGAAATATTTAGCGCAATCGAAGCTCGCTTTGGCGCTGGACGACTTCGCTTCGACCCAACCCTGGTTCGTGGCATGGGTTATTACACCGGCACCATTTTTGAGATCGAACACCCAGAATCTGGCTCGTCAATCGGCGGCGGTGGCCGCTATGACGGCATGGTCGGCCGTTGGCTTGGAACCGATGCACCCGCGGTCGGAATCTCGATCGGCTTCGAGCGAGCCGTTGACCTGGTCGAGGCAACGGTCGACAACAGCAAGTCGCTAGTGCTAGTGCTCGACAGCGCTTCGCCATCGGTGATCGGCAACGCGCTAAAGGTTCAGCAACAGGCCATTGAGGTCGGTTATCGCGTGCGTCTTGAACAGCGACCTAAGAAGTTGAACCTTTTGCTCGACAGCATGGCAGAACAGGGCTTCGGGGCCTTCGCAACAATCGGTGAAGACTTTGTAAATTTCACCGACTTGTCACTGCGCAACATCGCTAACTAAGCCGTAACTCGGTAAACTAAACCCATACAACGACGTTTTGCACGTCGTCTGGCGTGTCTGAAATCGCCCAAAACAAGGAGACATTAGATGTCAATCATCGAAGCCATTGGCGCTCGCGAAATCCTAGACTCACGAGGAAACCCAACCGTTGAGGTAGAGGTTCTTCTAGAAGATGACAGCTTCGGCCGCGCAGCCGTTCCATCAGGTGCATCAACCGGTGCATTCGAAGCACACGAAAGCCGCGATGGCGACAAGGGTCGCTACCTAGGCAAGGGTGTTCAGAACGCAGTCAAGGCTGTAGTTGAGACCATCGACGAGGCTCTTGTTGGCTTCGACGCACAGGACCAGCGCCTCGTTGACGCAGCCCTTATCTCACTCGATGGCACCGCCACCAAGTCAAACCTCGGAGCAAACGCCATCCTTGGTGTTTCGATGGCAAACGCTCGCGCAGCCGCCGAGTCAACCGGTCAGCCTCTTTACCGCTACCTAGGTGGCCCAAACGCGCACACCCTGCCAGTTCCGCTGATGAACATCATCAACGGTGGCGCTCACGCTGACACCGGCGTAGACATCCAAGAATTCATGATTGTTCCGCTAGGCGCACCGACCTTCTCAGAGGCAATCCGCTGGGGTGTTGAGGTTTACCACGCACTAAAGGGTCTGCTGCACAGCAAGGGACTTTCAACCGGTCTAGGTGACGAGGGTGGTTTTGCACCTGAGCTTCCTACCAACGCAGCTGCTCTTGAGCTGATCGCCGAGGCAATCGCCAAGGCTGGCTACAAGCTAGGAACCGACATCGCTCTAGCACTAGACGTTGCAGCAACCGAGTTCTACTCAGAAGAGACCAAGAAGTACACCTTCGAGGGCCAGGAGCGCACCGGCGACGAAATGATCGCTTACTACGCAGACCTGGTTGCTCGCTTCCCACTGGTTTCAATTGAAGACCCTCTAGCCGAGGACGACTGGTCATCATGGACCAAGATGACCGCAGAGCTTGGCTCAAAGGTTCAGCTTGTTGGCGACGACCTATATGTGACCAACCCTGCTCGCCTGCAGAAGGGCATCGACGAGAAGGCCGGTAACGCCATTCTCGTGAAGGTCAACCAGATCGGAACCCTAACCGAGACCCTAGACGCCGTCACCTTGGCTCAGGTTCACGGAATGAAGGCAATCATTTCTCACCGTTCGGGTGAGACCGAAGACACCTTCATCGCTGACCTAGCCGTTGCCACCAACGCGGGTCAGATTAAGACCGGTGCACCGGCTCGATCAGAGCGCGTTGCCAAGTACAACCAGCTTCTACGCATCGAAGAAGAGCTAAGCGACGCAGCGTTCTATGCTGGCCGCTCGGCTTTCCCTCGATTCAACGGCTAATCACGAGCTAAGAGAAGCCGGCGTCTGATGAAGCGACCTATGCCCGCTGAGGGCAAAAAGTCTGCTCGAAAGGCGCCGGTTTCTGCTTCTCGCCCGGCCCGACAGGCGAGCGCCGAATGGATGCGCGGCATGCGTCTAAACACCTACACAATCACCCTCTTGGCGATGATCGTGCTTGGCGTTTTGACCCTGGCTCCTAGAGTTCAGCAGTGGTTTGTGCTTCGCCAGCAGGTTGCCCAGGCTCAGGCCGATGTTTCAAAGGCCCGCAAGGATGTAACGAACATGCAAACCGAAGTGAAGCGTTGGGAAGACCCGGTTTACATTCGATCGCAGGCTCGCAATCGCCTTTATTATGTGATGCCGGGTGAGGTTTCATACCTGGTCATGGATGCGAACGGGGTTAACACCTCGGATAATTCGGGCACCGTCGGTGCGATGCTTGCCGATCAGCGAAACTACGGCCAAATATCGAAGGCCATCAAACAGACTCGAAACAACTGGGTCGACTCAGTCATGGAAACCGTGATTGTTGCCGGCATCGACGAACCTAAGGCGGCCAATAAATAATGGCTCTCACCCCAGCAACCGAGGCGGATATCGCCGAGGTTTCAAGGCAACTTGGCCGACCGGCCAGGGACATCCGTGCCATTGCCGCGCGCTGCGTTTGTGGCAAGCCGACAGTGGTGCACACAGCCCCGCGCTTGAGCGACGGCACGCCTTTCCCGACCACCTACTACCTAACCCACCGTGGCGCCACCGCGGCCGTGTCGACTCTCGAAGCCAGCGGTCTGATGGCGCAGCTTCAGCAGCGACTTGCAGATGAACCTGAGTTAGCCGCGGCATATCAAAAGGCACACGAGTCTTACATCGCAGATCGTGACAAGACTGGTGCCGAACTGGGCCTGGATGTGCCTGAAATCGCTGGCATTTCTGCCGGCGGAATGCCGACTCGAGTCAAATGCCTGCACGCTCTAATCGGTCACTCGCTGGCAGCCGGGCCAGGTGTGAACCCAATCGGCGATATCGCGCTCGAGCTATGCACCTGGAGCCCAAATCGCTGCGTGTGTGAAAGCAACTAGAGCCAAAAAAACTTCAAAAGTCTCACCAAACCAATCAAGTAAATCAACGAGTCAAAGGTAGTAAATTAGAACAATGCCTGCTAAAAACACTGGTGCCGCTGCACCTAGAATCCTTATCGTCGGTGGCGGTTACGCCGGTTTCTACACTGCCTTCAAGCTCGAGAAGCTTCTAGGCAAGGGCGAAGCCGAGGTCACCCTGGTCGATCCACTGCCATACCTGACCTATCAGCCATTCTTGCCTGAGGTAGTTGCCGGTTCGATTGAGGCTCGCCACGTTGTGACCTCTCACCGTCGTCACCTTCGCAAGACCAACATCGTTGCAGGTAAGGTCACCAATGTTGACCACAAGAAGAAGACCGCGACCATCGAGGTTGAAGGCCTGAAGCCTTATAAGCAGGAATATGACCAGATCGTGGTCACTGCTGGTGCCGTCTCACGCACCTTCCCGATTCCAGGCGTTGCAGACAACGCAATCGGCCTGAAGACCATCGAAGAGGCAGTCGAGATTCGCAACCGAATCATGACCAACCTCGACAAGGCGGCAAACCTGCCTGCCGGTGCCGCTCGCGACCGTTTGCTCACCTTCGTCGTTGTTGGTGGCGGTTTTGCCGGCATCGAGACCTTCGCTGAAATGCGATCGCTGGTTAGCTATCTTTTGCGCTATTACCCAAACATCGCTTTCGAAGACACTCACTTCCACCTGATTGAGGCAATGGGTCGCATCATGCCTGAGGTTTCGCTAGAGACCAGCCAGTGGGTTATCGCCAACCTCGACCAGCGCGGAGCAAAGATTCACCTAAACACTCAGCTTCAGTCTGCGGTCAACGGCAAGATCGAGCTGTCAACCGGCGAGAGCTTCGAATCAGACGTCATCGTCTGGACCGCTGGTGTTATGGCTCACCCATTCGTTCGAAACACCGACCTTCCTCTTGATGAGCGCGGTCGTATCACCGCCAAGGCAACCCTTCAGGTTGTCGAGGGCGAAAAGATCATCGCAGACGCATGGACCGCCGGTGACGTTTCGGCTGTTCCTGACCTAACCGGCGGTGGCGTGGGAGGCTTCTGCGTTCCTAACGCACAGCACGCCGTTCGCCAGGCCAAGTTGCTTGCTAAAAACATCGTTGCCGCACTTCGCGGTGAAGGAATCAAGGAGTACTACCACGTAAACCTTGGTGCCGTTGCCGGCCTTGGCATTGGCGTAGGTGTCTTCCAGTTCCGCAAGCTTGCGATCAAGGGAGTCATCGCTTGGTTCATGCACCGTGGCTACCACGGTCTAGCAATGCCAATGTGGGAGCGCAAGATTCGCGTATTCTCAGGTTGGATCTGGAACTTCTTGCTTCGTCGCGACATCGTCTCGATTGCTGCAACCAAGGACCCGCGCTTAGCTTTCGAGACCTTCGCGTCTCGTCCAAAGGCTTAGTCAAAGCTGAAGGGGAGGGGATGCCACAGGGCATCCCTTTTCTTTTAGCCTCCATAGCCCAATGGCAGAGGCAGACGACTTAAAATCGTCAAAGTGTGGGTTCGAGTCCCACTGGAGGCACCAAATCAGATAACCTATGAGAGTACGACAGGGGAGCGCCGTTAGGCGCTGAGAGTGTGATTTTTCACAGACCCTCGAACCTGAATCCGGGTAATTCCGGCGGAGGAAGTCGAGCATCTCAGCACGCTTACCAGTTGATTTCAAAACGGTTTTGGCGTTGCGAATTCGACGGTAGGTGAGCCCTCTTCCATTTCTATTAGGAAGAAGATCTTCATGAGTAATACCGTTTCAAAAAACCCTTCATTCACCTGGCGCGGAATTGACCTGCTTACGGCAGCGGTGCTTGCCGTGGCCCTCGGCGTTGCCTTCTGGGGTTTCGATTCCTTCGTGTATCCGGTTATTGGTCTAATCACCGCTGGCTTCCCACCGCTCGGTGGCCTTGCAACCGGAGTTTGGATTCTGCCTGCGGTAGCCGGAATGCTCTTGGTTCGTCGACCGGGTGCAGCGATCTTCGTTGAGTTGATTGCCGCCAACGTCGAACTCATCCTTGGTAATTCTTGGGGAGTCACTGTTCTGATTTCGGCTTTGCTGCAGGCTGCCGGAGTCGAGATCGTCTTCGCAATCTATCGTTATCGCCGCTTCGGTTCCTTGACCGCTGCCATCGCCGGCGCACTCTCGGCCGTATTTGAAATCGTCGGCTATGAACTAAACGCTTACTACGCCGATTACTCTCCAATTTACAAGGTCATCCTCGTCGGGTGCTCGATCGTTTCTGGTGCACTCGTTTCTGGCGTTCTCGGATCATTTTTGATCAAGGGGCTCGCCAAGACCGGTGCACTGAACGCATTTGCCGTCGGCCGCGAGGCAAAATCAAAATAATGACAAAAGACTTTCGAGGAGGGGTTCTGGTCAGCGATCTGACCTGGACCCCCTTCGGAAGCACCCGGCCGCTATTGAAAGAGATTTCGCTCGAAATATTGCCCGGCGAAAAGGTTCTGCTCGTTGGCCCAAGCGGCTCGGGCAAGTCGACGTTGTTGCGTGCCATCGCGGGTGTTCTGTCTGACAGTGAATCAGGTGAAATCAGTGGCCGAATCGAGTCTTCGCCAAGCGGTCTGCTGCTGCAGGACCCTAACGATTCACTGGTATCAGACACAATTTATCGCGAGGTGGCGTTTGGCCTGGAGAATTCCGGAGCGCCAACGAGTTCGATGCCAGGCGCGGCAAGGCAGGCGCTAAATTCGGTTTCGCTCGACAAGCCGCTCGAGCATCCATCCACGGACTTGTCTGGTGGAGAGATGCAAAGAATGGCGTTCGCGGGTGTTCTGGCAATGCAACCCGAGTTGGTGTTGCTAGACGAACCGACCTCGATGCTGGATGTCGAATCCGCTGATTCGGTGAGGGCGGCCGTTAGGTCGCATCTTGCCGTACATAAGTCGACCATGATTCTCGTTGAGCATCGTTTCGGCGACTGGTTGCCGCTGGTTGAACGCTTGATCGTGTTAGGTCGCGACGGGCAAATCATTTTCGATGGCGAGCCAGCGCAAATTTTGAGGAACCATCGCGACAAACTTCTCGAGCTTGGCATCTGGGTTCCGGGTGAGCCAGCCCCGGCGCATCCCAGGATAAATTTGCCTGAGCCGAGGGTGGGAAGCCAACCCGGCAAGTTGACCGTGCTCACTGGCCGCAGTGGTGCAGGAAAAACTACCGAGTTGAAGCAGCGAATGGCGGCAGACTTTAAGGGCAACGGCCTTATCGACCGAATCGGCTATGTGCCACAGCAGCCCGAGCTCACGGTGATTGGCAATTCGGTGATTGACTCGGCAAATATCACGGCAGCCCTTGCCGACGGGTTACTCGGTCGAAGTGCTGCCGAGGCTAGCGGTCGAACCCTCGCGTTGCTAGCCGCACTAGGAGTGGCCGAGTTGGCCGAGCAAAACCCGCACGAGGTTTCGGGCGGCGAGCAGCGTCGAATAGCGCTGGCGAGCGCGCTCGCGCACAACCCCCGAGCCCTCTACCTGGATGAACCCACGGTGGGGCAAGATCGCGATGCTTGGGCGTCGATTATCGCCACCATCCTTGCCGCTCGAGATTCAGGTGTTCAGGTCACCGTTGCAACGCACGATCAAGAGTTGATTGAACTTGCTGATGAGCGAGTGGTAATTTCGGCTTCGGCCAGCAACCTCGACCGACCTGCAAAATCTCCGGTGAGTGGCTTGGTGGTTTTAGCCGCACCGATTCTGTTGCTGCTCGGTTCGATGGCTGTGACCACGGTCGCACGCGGAGTTTCGGTTCTGACGGTTGAATTCATTGCAGGTCTGGTCTTGTTTTTATCAGGCTTAAGGTTGCAACGCCCCAGGGTTTTGATTCCCGGATTTATCGGTGTCGCTTCGATTGGTTTTTCAAACTGGTATCTGAGTTCGAACCTTCAGTTCGACGCCGGTTTGATTGCGGCCATGCGTGTGTCGAGTTTCGTCGTGCCGGGCATTGTCTTGGCAACTCAGTTGAAGCCGATAGCAGTGGGCGATCAACTCGGTCAGGTCTTGAGATTGCCCGCAAGACCGGTCGTGGCAGCGGCTGCGGCTCTGCAGCGTTTGGCTTCCATGATGGCGCTCTGGGATGAACTGCGCTTCATACACCGGATTCGTGGCCTTGCAATCGGCAGAACACCTTTGGCTCGGTTTTCGGAATTTGCGAGATTGGTCTTTGCGCTGCTAATCCAGTCGATTCGCTCGGCCGGAACTACAGCCGTGGCCATGGATGCCAGAGGGTTTTCACGAATGAAACTTCCCCGAACCTGGGCGCTTCGTGCTAGCTGGGCAAGGCTAGACCTTTTGGTTATGTGCCTCGCCGTCGTAGCCGCGATTAGCCCTTGGTTGGCTCGCTAGAGTCGTGCCCTCAGGGTCAGATTCGGCAATTCTGGTGCGGGAGTCCAGCCGCCTATATTGTCGGCAAATTCTGGGATGCCTGAATCGCGGTTATTCCATTTCTCGCGCATCTCGAGTATCTCTTCATGACTTCGTTCGATGAAGTTCCACCACATCACGATGGGTTCATCGAATGGCTCGCCGCCTAGCAAAACAATGATCGCCTCGGAGTCGCCGGAGTTTTCGAAGTCAACCAGACGGGTTCCGACCTCTAGATATTCCATCGAGTGCAGTGGCAGGTCGACGTCGTGAACAGCCAATTGCCCCTCGACCAGCAGAATGCCGTGCTCAAAACTTGGGTCAAGTTCTAGCTCAAGTTTTGCCCCGGCGGGAATTCGAATTTCGGCACCCACGAGCGGGCTATAAAGCTTTGCGTCAGAGCTCAGAGTCGATTGGCTCGCCAAGGAACCGGCAAAAACTTTTGCCATGGACGACCCAATTTGAAACGTCGGTAGGTTCGCGTGATGTTCAAATTCAGGCGCCATCTTGCGAACCGCATCGGGCAAGGCGATCCAGAGTTGAACCGCATGCAGGGTTTTTGAATCGGCGAGCGACAACTCGCTGTGGGCAATTCCACGGCCCGCGGTCATCAGGTTTAGTTGCCCCGGCTCGAGGTGCTGCACCGAGCCCAGGCTGTCGCGATGTTCGACGCGCCCCTCAATCATCCAGGTTGCGGTCTGAAGCCCAGAGTGCGGGTGCGCGGCGACCACCATGCCATCGGTTTGTGCCGTCGGGCCAAAATGGTCGACGAACGCCCAGGCGCCGATCATGCGTTTTCTAGCATTCGGCAAGGTGCGACGAACTTCGATGCCCGTGCGGGTCGAGAGTTTCACATAGCGCGGTTCTAGGAGCATGGCTTAAGGCTAGTGCCGGTGGTGAAAAGGCTGCAGTGCGTCTTCCGGGATTTGGCCGAAGCGACCATACTGGTAGTCCTCCATCGCCTGGATAATGCCTGCTTTGTCGTTCATCACGAATGGGCCGTAGGCAACCACGGTTTCTTTGATCGGCTGGCCACCTAGCAGGAAGATTTCGAGTGCATTGTGACGCGAATCCTGCTGCGTGTCTGCCGTGATCACGATTCGGTCGCCAGGGCCGTAGACGGCAAGCGAACCGGTTGAGATCTTAGCCAGAGGGTTTCCGTCGATTGATTCTCCGACGGTGCCCTGCCCAGCGAGGGTGTAGGCGAGTGCGTTGAATTCCGGATTCCAAGGGATAGAAACCGAAGCTCCGGGGGCAAGTGTGATGTGGGCGATGGTCATAGGGGTCTGAGACTTACCCGGCCCGGTGTGACCTCCGATGTCGCCGGCTAGCACGCGAATCAGGGCTCCGCCATCCTGGCTCGAAACGAGGGCGACATCGCCACCCTCGAGGCTCTGATAGGCAGGGTTGATCATCTTCTTGGCAGCAGGCAGGTTGATCCAGAGTTGAACACCGTGGAAAACTCCACCCGACATCACAAGTGCGTCAGGTGGGGTTTCGATATGAAGCACGCCCGAGCCGGCGGTCATGTATTGAGTGGCGCCATCCTGGATGGTTCCGCCACCACCGTGGCTATCCTGGTGCTGAAAAGTGCCATCGATCATGTAAGTGAAGGTCTCAAAGCCGCGGTGCGGGTGCCAAGAAGTGCCGCGCGGCTCGTATGGGGCATACTCAACTTCACCCATCTGGTCCATGTGAATGAATGGATCGAGATCTTGATAAGGAACGCCGGCAAATGCGCGAGTCACCGGAAAGCCGTCACCCTCATGACCCTGTGGGCCGCGAGTCACCGACTTGATCGGCCGCGATCGACCGGTTGCCGGCTCCAAGCGAGGGAGGGTCAGTGTGTCTGCGGTTACTGCTGGCATTTAGCCACGCTCCTTATATTCTGAGAACTTACTTAGAGTACACCTTTGTCAAGCCCCACTAGACAAATCTTATTCCCTTAGCATTGAGCCATGGACATTACATTGATCGTAGTCATCGCAATCGTTGGAATCATCGGCATCTTCCTATGGTCAACTTACAACGGCCTGGTGACTTTGAATGTTCGAGTCGACGAGGCCTGGAGTGACATCACCATTCAGTTGAAGCGCCGCGCCGACCTGATTCCAAACCTGATTGAAACCGTGAAGGGTTACGCCACTCACGAGAGCTCGGTTTTTGAAAACGTGACCCGAGCTCGTGCTGCAACTATCTCGCCCGAGGTAATGAAAAACCCGAGCAAAGCCGCGGCAGCTGAGGGTCAGCTTCAGACCGCGATGAAGAGCCTATTCGCGGTTGCCGAGAGCTATCCGCAGCTTCAGGCCAACCAAAACTTTTTGAGCCTTCAGGCCGAGCTAACCGACACCGAAGACAAGATTATGGCGGCACGCCGCTTCTATAACGGTGGCGTTCGCGAGCTAAACACCAAGATCAAGCAGTTCCCTCAGGTGCTCTTTGTTCGTGGGCTTGGCTTCAAGGAGCGCGAGTTTTTTGAGGTTGCCGATGCAGCCTCGATCAGCGAGCCACCTCAGGTTAAGTTCTAAACTCCCTAATCGACTCAAACCAGCATTTCTAGGGGCTGAATGTATTCGGCAATAGCTGCAAATAAACGCAACACCGTGATCATCATTGGGTTGTTTGTTGCCCTGCTAACTGGAATCTCACTTTGGTGGGGATATGCCAGCGGCAACGGTTCAAGCGCCATCATGATTGTCGGTTTTGTGCTGCTCTATACCGTCTTTCAGTATTACGCGGCCGGGGCGCTGGCCGTCGCGATGAGCGGTGCCGAAGAGATACAGAAGGCCGATAACCCTCGACTTTGGCGAATCGTCGAGAATCTATCAATCGCTGAAGGCATGCCGATGCCGAAGGTTTATGTCATCTCTGATGAGGCACCTAACGCCTTCGCGACCGGGCGCGACCCGAAACACGCGATTGTTGCTGCCACCACAGGTCTGCTGGCGATCATGGACGACAAGGAACTCGAAGGTGTCATGGCCCACGAACTAGGGCACGTGAAGAACTATGACATTCGGGTCTCGACCATAGTCTTCGGTCTGGTCAGCGCAATCGGTGTGCTCGCCGACATGGCGATTCGCGCCTCTTTCTTCGCCGGCAACGGGCGACGCGACAATCGTGACGATGGCGGCTTGGGGTTGGTGCTTTTGGCCGTTGGCATCGTTGCCAGCATCGTGGCATTTTTGATTGGCCCGCTGGTTAGTGCCGCTGTTTCTCGCCAACGCGAATACTTGGCCGATGCCACTGGAGCACACACCACCCGTTATCCTGAGGGCTTGGCTAGTGCTCTCGAAAAGCTAGGCCAGTATGGTCGACCGCTGCGCCGGGCTTCGTCATCCATGGCACACATGTACATCACCGACCCGATGAAGCCGGGGCTGACCGAACGCCTTTTCTCGACACACCCTCCGCTTCCGGCTCGAATCAAGCGCCTTCGAGAGATTGGTTCGCGCTTCTAAGCTCGGCGGCAAGATTGCCCTTGTCGGCAATCACAACGGCGTCAAGATTCTGCCACTTGGCTATTTCTAGAAGGTGCCGACTCAAATCCTGGGCGATCTTCTGAACTCTCGCCTTTGACAGTTCGGTTTCGTGCCAAGAAGCCTGCACTAGAAGCGCCCGACCCTTGCGATCGCTCTTTAGATCGATTCGACCGACCAGTTCACCCTTGTGAAGCAAAGGAAGGGTGTAGTAGCCGTAAACGCGCTTTGGCTCGGGGGTATAAATTTCGATCTTGTAGTCGAAGTCGAAAAGCCTAATTGCCCTGTCGCGATTGCGGGTGAGCGGGTCAAAGGGGCTCAACAGGGTCACGTGGTTGGGCTTGATATTCGAAATGTTTGCCAGGGCATCTTGCCAATCGCGGTGAACGAATGCCTGGTCCTTAAATTTCTCCACCTTCACAGGCATTAGCAGGCCTGCGTCAACAAGCTCACGCACTCTAGGTTCAACCCGGTCGACCTTTAGTCGCACAAAATCTGCCAGGTCCTTAATGGTCGCCACGCCATCGGTCTTGGCGGCTCGACCGATCAAGGTTCGAAGCATCTGGTCATGGTCGGGGTTGGGCTCAACCATTCGCTCGTAGGTCTCTGGGCTCAGCACCTGGTCGGCGAGAGCATACCTGCGGCTGAAATTCTCGCGCCCGGCCGAGACCACTTCGCCGCCGAGAAACATTCGTTCAAGGCAGGTTTTGACATCGCTCCAACCCCACCAGGTGCCTTTTCGTTTATTTTGATCATGTTCGATCTGGGCGATTGTGAGCGGCCCTCGAGTTCGCAACTCGTCGCGAATCCACTGCAGCAGCGGGCCGTGATGTTCCTGAACTGCAGCCCAGGTGCGTGAGGAATAGCGGCGATCATCGGTTCCGAACCGATACCCATCCATTCGGAATCGATGCAGCGGAAGGTCTTCGGTCTTAATCCAGGCTGCCTCGTGGGCCCAATACTCGATGAGTTCCGCTTGAACGCCGGTCTCGGTCAAAGGTCGCGCGGCATCATCGAGGTGAGCCTTATCGAAGGCTCCGATTCGAGAGAAAACGGGCATGTAGTGCGCACGTTCGAAGACGTTGACCGAGTCGAGCTGAAGCAGGTTGAGTCGTTCGACGATAGTGAGGGGCGCTTTGCTTCCCTTTGCAGTCTTGGCTCTTGTCGAAAGCCCCTGGGCGTGCAGAACCAATGCTCTTGCATCACTCAAACTCAGTTGTTCAGGCATCGGGACCACTTCTCAAACTAGACTCGATACCAGCATAGAAACGAATGAGGTTCTCCAATGACAAAACCGGCTCCGGTTGTTGCGCCGACTCTTGAAGAGTTTGAGACTGCACACGAGAACGTAGCCCAGGTTGCCATTCAGACCCCGGTGTTGCACAGCCATTTTCTTTCTGAACTAATCGGCTCGGATGTCTATTTGAAGTGTGAGAACCTTCAGCGAACCGGGGCCTATAAGCTCCGCGGTGCATTCAATCGAATGTCTAAACTGACTCCGGCCGAACGCAAGAGGGGTGTTGTTGCGGCAAGCGCCGGCAACCATGCCCAGGGTGTTGCTCTGGCTGCAAAGAAACTTGGCATCAAGGCCACGATTTTCATGCCGGTCGGTGCATCATTGCCGAAGTTTCAGGCGACCAAGAATTACGGTGCCGAGGTAGTGCTCGAAGGGGCCGTCTTCGCCGAGACTTTGAAGGCGGCGCAGGCCTATTCGGCAAAACAGGGCGCCATCTTCATTCCGCCTTATGACAACCTCGATGTGGTCACCGGGCAGGGAACCGTTGGCCTTGAAATTCTTGACCAGGTTCCAGATGTTCAGAACATTCTCGTCGCCATCGGCGGCGGCGGTCTGGCCGCGGGTGTTGCGGTTGCCGCAAAGTTGAAGGCCGCCAAGCAAGGCCGCAAGATCAAGATCATCGGCGTTCAGTCTCAAAATGCGGCATCATACGTGCCTTCGCTCAAGGCGGGCAAAGAAGTTGAGATTCAGACCCAGCGAACCATCGCCGATGGAATCGCCGTTTCAAAGCCCGGCCATATTCCTTTTGAGCTAATTGCCAAGCACATCGACAAGGTGGTCACGGTCTCAGACGACGAAATCGCCAAGGCAATCGTGGTTCTTCTCGAGCGAGCAAAGCAGGTTGTCGAGCCGGCTGGCGCCGCTGCGGTTGCCGCGCTGATGTCTGGTGCAATCAAGCCAAAGGGCAAAACCGTGGTTGTGCTCTCTGGCGGCAACATCGATCCACTTCTGATGCAGAAAATCATTGGTTTCGGTCTGACCGCTTCCGAGCGCTATACAACCATCTCTGTCATGCTTCCTGACCGTCCAGGTCAATTGGTGAAGACGGCCGAGGCCATCGCGGCGGCCCAGGGCAACGTGGTTGAGGTGCTGCACACACGACATGGCGAGGGCCTAGAAATTGGCGAGGTTGAGCTTCGTGTCTCGGTAGAGACGATGGGGCACGACCATCGAGAGCGAGTCATCAAGGCTCTCAAGGATGCCGGTCTTCAACCTCGAATCACCCAGGCTTAAAGCAAAATCCCCAGACCTCGGTCTGCGGATTTTCACTAGGGGCTTTAACCTAGGAAGTTCTTAACCTCGAGAATCTCAATCTCGCGCTCTTTGCCATTCGGCGCGAAGAAACTGACTTTGTCGCCAACCTTCGCACCCATGATGGCGGTGCCGATTGGGCTGTCTGGGCTATAGACGGCGATGTCGCTGCCCTCGGCGATCTCAGCGCTGCCGAGCAAAAACTCAAGTTCGCTGCCGTTCATGTTTAGGCGAACGACGGTGCCCTGCTCAACGATTCCGTGTGATTCCTTGGCCTCGCCCACCACGGCGTTAGCCAGGATGTTCTCTAATCGGGCCGCACGCGCCTCGATCTTGCCCTGCTCTTCTTTGGCTGCGTGATAGCCGCCATTTTCTTTGAGGTCGCCCTCTTCGCGTGCCTCTTGAATCTTCTTGGCGATGTCTTGTCGAGCAACGGTCAACAAGTATTCGAGCTCGGATGCCAAGCGGTCATATGCCTCTTGGGTGAGCCAGGTTGCTTCAGGGGTTTCAGCCATAATCTACAAGTTTATTTGAACCAGCAGCGGTCCACGGATGCCGAGACGCCATCGTTAGTCGTGTTTATGTAAGCCTTGACCGTGAAATTCTTGCCACTGGCGTCGGAAACCTCGATTTCCTTATAGCCGACGACAAAAAACCCGGAATTTAGAACCTTGATGGCGCACCGGCCGGCCCTTTGCCCAGGGTTGCTAACCGAGATGGTCGCCTTGGTTTGCTGGGCGCTCAAGACCGAGAAATTTTGGACCGAGGCAGATATCTGGTTCGGAGACGAGAAGTTAATGACGACCGACCAAACCAAGAAGGCGGCAAAGAGAATCGCGCCCACCGAGGTCCAAAAAATACGCTGATTTCGAGCCTTGGCAGGATTCTTGCCATAGCGCGAGGCGATGTAGTCATTAGTCATCGGTTTAAGGCTATCGAAGTTAAAGCGCGATACTTAATACATGCACATTTTGCTCTCAGCTCTCTTGGCCGCAACGCCTTCACCTTCGGCCACCCCCGACCCGACCGAGACTTTCTATAGCCCAGGAACTATCGGCTTCATCATGACCTTCTTCGTGACCGCAGGTGCCGTCGCCTTGATTTTCGACATGGTTCGTCGAATTCGTCGAGTGCGTTATCGCGCCGAAATCAGCGAGAAGCTTGCCGCCGAGGCAGAGGCCAAGGTTTCGAACGTCGAAAAGCCTGCTGCCGCGCAGAGTGCCAAGCCGAGTGCCAAGCAGGCAGCTGCCAAGAAGAAGCCAGTGCGACCTGCGCCGCCGGCTAAGCCGAAGCGTTAGACCCCAAATGTGCCGGCGGCTGGATGAAGCGCAATGATGAGCGCCGCGGTCCAGTGACAAAGAAACGCAACCACGGTTAGTGAGTGAAAAATCTCGTGGAAGCCGAACTTGCCGGGAAACGGGTTCGGTTTCTTGATGCCATAGACCACTGCACCGATTGTGTAGCAAAGCCCGCCGGCCAAAATGAGAATCATCATCGGCGCATTCGCGTTGAAAAAGTCGACGATGTAAGCCATCGCGCCCCAGCCCATTAGCACGTAGATGGGCACATACAGCCATCGCGGGGCACTGATCCAGAACACTCTGAAGCCGATGCCCAAGAGCGCGGTTCCCCAGATCACACTCATCAAGACAACCGCCTTTGATTGCGGCAGAGCCAACCATGTGATCGGCGTGTAACTGCCAGCAATCAGCAAGAAAATATTGGCGTGGTCAACCCGCTTTAGAGCCCGTTTTACTTTTGGGCTCCAGTTGAAGCGGTGGTAGAGCGCCGAGTTGCCGAATAGCAAAAACGAACTCAAGAAAAACACCGAAGTGGCAATCTTTGCCGGGACGCCATTAGCTAAGACCACTAAAACGATTCCGCCGGCTACCACGAACGGCAAAACTCCAGCGTGAATCCACCCGCGCCAGGTTGGCTTCTGCTCTGGCTCTCGAAACCCCTCAGAGATTGGCATGCTCATATCAAAACTCTACGCCTGCTTTTGGTCACCGGTGCTGGTAGTAGCCTTAAGTTGTGCGCAATTTGATTTATCGCCTGTATGAACGCTCGCTAGAGCGCAATCTTGCGCCGAACGACCTCCCAAGGCATGTGGGTGTGATTCTCGATGGCAATCGTCGCTGGGCCGAGAGGCAGGGTGGGGCAAAAGCCAGTCACGGTCATGCGGTCGGTGCCAAAAAGACCCTCGAATTTCTTGGGTGGTGTGACGAACTCGGCATCAAGGTTGTCACCCTTTATTTGCTCTCGACCGACAACCTCAAGGGTCGCTCCGGCGGCGAGCTAAAAGAACTGCAGGACATCATCGCCCAGCTAGCTGATGATTTAGCCGTCCATGGAAACTGGAAACTGCAACTGGTTGGCGATCGCGAGTCTCTGCCGGCCGATCTCGCCGAGGCAATCTCAAGCGCCGAGCAACGCACCGCCAACATCGGCGGCATGCACGTGAACTTGGCCGTCGGCTATGGCGGGCGCAAGGAGATCGCCGATGCCATGCGGTCGATTCTTCGAGAACACGCCACTCAGGGAACCACGATCGACGAACTATCCGAGTTGCTAGACCCAGATTTAATCACCAAGCACCTGTATACAAGCGGGCAGCCGGACCCCGACCTCATCATTCGCACTTCGGGCGAACAAAGGCTTTCTGGTTTTTTGCTTTGGCAAAGTGCGCAGTCTGAGTTCTATTTCGAAGAAGCGCTTTGGCCAGACTTTAGACGAGTCGACTTTCTGCGAGCAATCCGCGCTTTCGAGTCCCGACACCGCCGATTTGGCGCCTAGATTAACGCTTAGTAACGAACACGATTTCGGGCGTGTCTAAATAACATCCGTGTAGTTCGCGGGCGTAATCTCACCTCAAGGCAACTACAGGGAGTGTTCGTGGCTAAACAAACCGCAACCAAGCAAACCTCAGCTAAGGCGTCTGGCGCTAAGCCCGCCGCCAAAACCGCTACCAAGACCTATGTTCTCGACACGTCGGTTTTGCTATCTGACCCGAGAGCCCTGTTCAAATTTAAAGAGCAAGAAGTTGTCATCCCAATCGTGGTGATCAATGAGCTTGAGAAGAAACGTCACGATCCTGAGATTGGCTACTATGCCAGACAAGCGCTTCGCCATCTCGACGACCTTAGAGTTCAGCACGAGCGACTCGACTTTCCGATGGAGGTTGGTGACGGCGGTCTGCTCAGGGTTGAGTTGAATCACATAGACCAGTCGGTGCTTCCTGCTGGCTTCCAACTTGGTGACAATGACAGTCGCATTTTGGCGGTGGCCTTCAACCTAGCCAGTGAGGGTTGCGACGTGACCGTCGTATCTAAAGACCTTCCGATGCGCGTCAAGGCGTCTGCCCTCGGCATGGCCGCCGATGAATACCGCAACGACAACGCCAAAGACTCTGGCTGGACCGGGATCGCTGAACTTGCCCTGTCGGGCGATGAAATCAATGACCTTTATGACACCGAGCTGATTAAGCACAAGGATGTGACAGACCTCCCGGTGAACACCGGATTGGTCATCTCATCCGAGCGTGGCAGTGCACTTGGAAGAGTCGAGAGGGGCGGCAAGGTTCGGCTGGTTCGCGGTGACCGCGACGTCTTTGGCGTGCACGGTCGATCGGCCGAACAGCGTCTGGCAATCGACCTTTTGCTTGACTCGGATGTCGGCATCGTCTCGCTCGGTGGTCGCGCCGGAACCGGAAAATCTGCGATGGCCTTGCTGGCCGGCCTTGAAACCGTTCTAGAGCGCCGTCAGCACAAGAAGATCATTGTCTTCCGACCAATTTTGGCCGTTGGTGGGCAAGAGCTTGGTTATCTGCCGGGCAGTGAAAACGAAAAGATGAACCCTTGGGGTCAAGCGATCTTTGACACACTCGGAGCCTTGGTTTCAAAAGAGGTGATTGAGCACATCGTCGATCGCGGGCTGCTTGAAATTTTGCCGCTGACCCACATCCGTGGTCGATCGCTGCATGACGCGTTCGTGATTGTTGACGAGGCTCAATCGCTAGAGCGAAACACCTTGCTCACCGTGCTGTCTCGAATCGGTCAGAACGCCAAGGTGGTGCTGACACACGATGTTGCTCAGCGTGACAACTTGCGAGTCGGTCGCCACGATGGTGTAGCTGCCGTGATTGAGGCTCTGAAGGGGCATTCGCTATTCGCCCACGTGACACTCACCCGATCTGAGCGCTCGGCAATCGCCGCGCTGGTTACCGATCTGCTCGATAACTGAGGTGTCAGTCACGTTGATAGGGCTAGGCTGAGGCTATGAATTTTGAACAGGCCGATGCCGGCATCAAAGAACTAATCGCCAACTATTTTGAGGTTCTCCACTTTCAAGATATGGAGCTCTTCGACAAGGTCTTCCACAAGGACTGCGTGCTTTATTCGGCGCAGGGCGGCAGCCTAAGCATTCGCCCCTACGACACCTATCGAGAAGCAGTCGCAAATCGTCAGTCGCCGCACGATGCCGGGAATGCCCGTCGTGACCAGGTGCTGATGTTTGATCAGATCTCACCGACCTTGGCGCTCGTGAAGCCTCAGCTTGAGATGTTTGGGGGAGTCATGCAGGACTACCTAAACATCGTTTTCCTCGATGGTCAGTGGTGGGTAATGGCCAAGATGTGGGAAAAGGTGGGCGAAGTCGCCTAGGCGCAGGCCTTTGTGGAAAACCTCGGCGATGGTCGGGGTTTTTTCTTAACCTGAGCCGATGCATCTAGATTTCGGCTGGCTCGGTTCGCTCTATCTTCTTTCAGTTAGTTGGCCCTTGGCAGTGATTGATCTTCGAGAGCGAAGATTGCCGAACAAGCTAACCCTGCCAGCCTTTCCAATCGCGCTAGTGGGGCAGTTGGTCGCGGTCGCGCTGGGGGCACCGGCAGATCGATGTTTGGCGGCGGTTTTATCTGCTGTGATCGCCTTTGCGCTTTGCCTGGTTTTGAATCGCAGGGCCGGCCTTGGAATGGGTGATGTCAAGTTGATTGCCGCCATAGCTCTCTGTCTTGCCTGGTTTAGCCCGCTACTGCCAGCCATCGCCATCCTGATCGGTCTAGTTATCGCAGGGCTGGTCGCAATTGCCATGGTGGTCCTCCGAAAAGCAAGTATGGGCTCGAGCATTGCGCTCGGCCCATACTTGTTGATCGGGTTTGCTTTTGGTTTTATAGCCCAGGGCTGGTCATAGACAGAACGTCAAGCGCCTTGTCGAGCTGCTCCATGGTGAGCTTCTCGCCGTCGACATAACCGAGCTCAATGGTCGCCTCGCGAACGGTGATGCTCTTCGCCACCGAGTGCTTTGCAATCTTGGCTGCCGCCTCATAACCGATGTACTTGTTGAGCGGGGTCACGATTGAAGGGCTTGACTCGGCCAAGGCGCGAGCACGGTCGAGGTTAGCCTCTAGGCCGCGAATGGTCTTGTCGGCGAGCAAGCGCATCGAGTTCGAAAGAAGGCGAATCGACTCGAGAAGCGCGTTGCCCATGACTGGGATGGCGACGTTTAGCTCGAAGTTTCCGGTTGCGCCTGCCCAGGCTACGGTTGCGTCATTGCCAATCACACGTGCGCAAACCATCATGACGGCCTCAGGCACAACCGGGTTAACCTTACCCGGCATGATTGACGAACCAGGCTGAAGGTCTGGGATGTGCAGCTCGCCTAGACCGGCATTTGGCCCCGAACCCATCCAGCGAAGGTCGTTGTTGATCTTGGTTAGCGACACCGCAAGCACTCGAAGGGCGCCAGAGGCTTCAACCAAGGCGTCTCGGGCTCCCTGGGCTTCAAAGTGGTCGCGCGCCTCGGTGATTGGCAAGCCAGTCTCGGCTGCGAGCAAACGGATGACCTCTTGAGGGAAACCTTTAGGGGTGTTGATGCCGGTGCCAACTGCGGTGCCGCCCAGTGGAACCTCGGCGGTGCGGCCGATGGTTGACTGAACTCGTTCGATTGCATAGCGAATCTGTGCCGCGTAGCCGCCGAATTCCTGGCCAAGGGTCACCGGAGTCGCGTCCATCAGGTGGGTGCGACCGGCCTTAACGGCGGTCTTCCAAAGCTCGCGCTTCTCTTCTAGCGACACTGCTAGATAATCGAGCGCCGGAAGCAGGTCGTTGATCAACGCCGCGGTCACAGCAACGTGAACCGAGGTTGGAAATACGTCGTTTGAAGACTGCGAAGCATTCACGTGGTCATTCGGGTGAACATCCGAGCCCAACAGTGCGCTCGCCAGGGTGGCCAACACCTCGTTCATGTTCATGTTCGAAGAGGTGCCAGAGCCGGTCTGGAAGATGTCAACCGGAAACTCACCGTCGTGCTTGCCGGAAATCACTGCGTCGGCGGCGTCGGCAATTGACTTAGCCACCTCTGGCTTTAGCACACCGAGCTTGGCATTGGCGTTGGCTGCTGCCTTCTTGATTTGTGCCAGAGCGGCAATGTGAGCGCGCTCAAGAGTGGTTCCGGAGATTGGAAAGTTCTCTACCGCACGCTGGGTTTGTGCGCGATAAAGGGCATTTACGGGTACCTTGACTTCACCCATGGTGTCGTGTTCGATGCGGTATTCCACGGTCATTGACCTTTCGATTTGGTTATTTGGGAAACAGTGTTTGGCTGATTGTTTAGATCGGGCCGATGGTGAAAATGGGGTGAATTTCGCCGAGGGTCAACTTGTAGTTGGCACCGACGACGGCGAGCTTGCCGGCCTTCACCGCATCCGAGATGAGCTTGCTGCTGGTCAACATTTCGTTGATGGTGTCTTGAACGTGCAGTTCGGTGACCTCATCAATTTCGTGCTTGCCCTGCGCGTTTGCCTCCAGAACAGTTGGGCGAATCTGGTCGACAAGTTTGTGAATGAAGGCACCATTGGCGTTCATTTTGCCCTCGACATCGTCGATTGTGGCACGAATGGCTCCGCACTCGTCGTGGCCGAGCACGAGAATGATCGGCACGCCAAGCACCTCAACCGCATATTCGAGTGAACCCAGGATGGTCTCACCGATCACCTGGCCGGCATTTCGAACCACAAAAAAGTCACCGAGCCCGACATCGAAGATGATCTCAGCCGAAAGCCTCGAGTCGGCGCAGCCGAATAGAGCGGCAAATGGCGTCTGCTTTTGGGCTAAGGCCTCGCGGCGATCGATATCTTGTCTTGGGTGAGCTAGTTCGCCCGAGACGAAGCGACGATTGCCATCCAGCATTGCCTGCCAGGCTTCCTGCGGAGTCTTGACGGCCACTATTTGCCTCGCTCCATCAACTTCGCCTGAACCGAGGTAGCCAGGTCGACGAAGTCCTGTGGATAGGCCACGCCATAAAGAATCACGACGTCGTTTGCGCTGTAGTTGAGAACCATCGCATAGTCCTTGGTCTTGGGCGGGTTGCTAGGTTCAACCGCCTTATAAACTTGCCAGGTGCTGGCGCCAATCTTCTTGGTTCCGGCCGGCGCATCATCCTTGAGTTGAAAGGCAAGCCAAGTAGGGTTTGTGTTGAAAGCCTGGGTCATGCCGATGTACTGGTTTTTTGGCCCCACGAATCCGGCATACCAGTTTTGAACGGTGTCGGCTGGCTTCGGTGACCAGCGAGCCGAGTTCGACCACCAACCCTTCGGAAGATCAGGGGCCAGGATGTTGTTGTGGCTGCTCGAGGCCGCTGCTTCGGCCGCGATTGACTTGTAGTCAACTGCTCGAATGCGATTGCTGTCGTCGCGCGGGACGATCAGCACGAGCGCAACCATGATGCCGATTGAGGCGATCAAGGCCAGGATCAGGTTGTTTACGGTTTGGCGGGCTCGACGCTTAGCCGCTGCGTCTTCGCTCACGCCTTCGACTTCTTTGCCTCGATGGCGTCGTCGAGGCGCTTTCTTGCGCCGGTTAGCCATGTTTCGCACTGATTGGCTAGGGCCTCGCCGCGCTCCCAAAGAGCGAGGGATGCCTCGAGTGACACCGAGCCCTGTTCAAGCTCTGCGACAACCTTGATTAGCTCGTCGCGAGCCTGCTCGTAGCTCATTTTTGCTACGTCGCCGTTGGGGTCTTTTTCTGCACTCATGCTGTTCTCCAGTCTATTTCGAAGTCTTCGTTTTTGCGTCGCTGGTGACAGCCAACTCGCCCTTGGCAAGTCGAACCTTGAGTCTGGTTCCGCTGGCCACCTTGCTGGCATCCGTGATCACGTGACCGAGCTCGTCTCTAACCACCGAATAGCCTCGATCGAGAGTCGACTGCGGTGAGAGCGAGCGAACCTGCTGTCGCAAGTGACCAAGCCCTAGTTGCTCGCGATCTAGGGCCTGGCTCAAGCGGTCTCGCAGATTGCCGGTCAAGCGCTCTAGTTCGAGCTCTTGAACCTCAATAAACGAGTGTGGGTTCGCCAGGATTGGGCGACTGCGCAATTGAGAGATGAGCGCGCTTTGGCTAGACACATAGTCGGCAACTCGAAGGCGAATCCGCTGCAGCGACTGAGTGAGTTTGTGACGCTCATCCTCGACATCGGGCACAACCCGCTTCGCCGCGTCGGTCGGCGTTGACGCGCGCAGATCGGCAACGTCATCCAAGACAGGGCGGTCGTTTTCGTGTCCGATTGCCGAAACAATTGGAGTCTTGGCGCTCGCAGCGGTGCGCACCAGGTTTTCATCGCTGAAGACCATGAGGTCTAAGAACGAGCCACCACCGCGGGCGATGATGATCACGTCGACCTCTGGATCTGCATCCAGGGTCTGAATAGCTGCAATTACCTCGGGGGCAGCCTTGTCGCCTTGGACGAGAGTGTGAATGGTGCGGAATTGAACCTCGGGCCAGCGAAGTCGTGCGTTCTGCAAGACATCCTTTTCGGCGTCTGAGTCTTTGCCGGTGATAAGGCCGATCTTGTTTGGCAGAAAAGGCAGCGGCTGCTTGCGCTCGATCGAGGTGAGACCCTCGAGTGTCAGCTGCGTGCGCAGCCTCTCGATGCGTTCAAGCAGTTCACCGAGCCCGACCTTGCGCATCTCGACCACTTGCATGGTCAATTTGCCGCCCTTTGGCCAGAATGCCGGCTTGATTAGGGCGAGCACTCGGTCACCCTGCTTTAGGTCGCCTGGAATCTTGGCAACGCTCCACGAGTGAATCGAAACACTGTTTTCTTGCTGCAAATCGCGGAGTTCGCCAAACATGTTGCTCGGCCCGATTTTGATCGAGGCCAATTCGCCTTCGATCCAGAGATAGCCGAGGCGCTCAATCCAGTCTTTTAGGGTTGCCGATAGGCGTGAGACCGGCCACGGAGATTGCTCAGAAGAAACCTTGGATGCGTCGCTGACTTCAAAGTCGCTCATTTCGCCTCCAATTTTTCGGCCACCACAGTCCATCAATGCGCCGTTTATCATTGAGGGGTGACTGTAATCAAGGATACCGCCGACCTCGGACAAGAAACCGCTTTCGCCACCTCTGGCAAGAAGGTTTTATTGGCCGCTCCGCGAGGCTATTGCGCTGGCGTTGACCGCGCGGTCATTGCCGTCGAAAAGGCTCTCGACCACTACGGTTCACCGGTCTATGTTCGCAAGCAGATCGTGCACAACAAGCACGTGGTTTCTTCGCTCGAGAAGCGCGGAGCCATCTTCGTCAATGAGGTCGACGAGGTTCCCGAGGGCTCGGTTCTCGTCTTCTCGGCTCACGGTGTTTCACCTGCCGTGGTCGCAGCCGCCGAGGCTCGAAACCTGAACACCATCGACGCCACTTGCCCATTGGTTACCAAGGTGCACCGCGAGGTTCAGCGCTTTGCATCAGAAGACTATGACATCTTACTCATCGGCCACGAAGGCCACGAAGAGGTTGAAGGCACCGCCGGCGAAGCTCCAGACGTGGTTCAGATCATCGACAAGGATGACTCGATCGCCGGTGCTCGCGTCCGCGACCCAAAGAAACTGATCTGGCTTTCGCAAACCACTCTTTCTGTGGACGAAACGATGGAAACCGTCGTCAAACTTCGCAAGAAGTTCCCAGACCTCCAGAACCCACCCAGCGACGACATTTGCTACGCCACCCAAAACCGCCAGGTTGCCATCAAGAAGGTCGGCGCTGCTTCAGACCTCGTCCTTGTGGTTGGTTCTGCAAACTCTTCAAACACCGTTCGTCTGGTTGAGGTTGCCCTAGAGGCCGGCGCAAAGGCCTCTTACCGCATCGATTTCGCTTCAGAAATCCAGGATGAATGGTTCGCCGACGTCGAGACAGTCGGTGTGTCATCAGGAGCCTCGGTGCCCGAGGAACTCGTCGATGAGGTTTTGGTTTATCTTGCCGAACGCGGCTTCGGTGACGTTCGCACTGTGCAGACCGCCGAGGAGGACGTTCAGTTCTCATTGCCGGCAGAGCTGCGCAAAGAACTCAAGGCTGCCGGAACCGACGTTAGCAACAAAACTAAGCGCTCTTAAACTTCGTTTCTTTGACGAGCTTGCCATCGCGATCGAAGGTTTTCCAAACTCCGACCTGCTGATCGCGGTCAAAGTTGCCTGATCGCATCAGCGAGCCATCCTTGCGATAAAACTCCCAGTAGCCGTGCATTAGACCGTCGAGATACGCGCCCTTAAAGCGAGGAAGCCCGTTGTCATACAACGGACTTCCTGCGCTCATGAGTAAAACTCTAGGGGATTAACCCTGTGACTTACCGGCTGAACCAAGCTCCTTGGCGGCCTCAACCACGCGAGCGGCCATGCCGGCCTCGCCTAGCTTGCCCCATGCGCGTGGGTCATAGTGCTTCTTGTTGCCGACTTCGCCGTCAACCTTTAGCACGCCATCGTAGTTAGCCAACATGTGGCCTGCGATTGGGCGGGTGAATGCATACTGAAGGTCGGTGTCGATGTTCATCTTGATAACACCGTGTGAAACAGCAAGTGCGATTTCTTCCGGAGTTGAACCTGAGCCACCGTGGAAGACTAGGTCGAATGGCTTGTCCTTGCCATACTTGGCGCCAACTGCAGCCTGGATGTCGCCTAGAAGTTCTGGACGAAGCTTTACGTTGCCTGGCTTGTAGACACCGTGGACGTTTCCGAAGGTTAGCGCGACCATGTAGCGACCGTTTTCGCCTAGACCAAGAGCCTCGGCAGTTAGCAAGCCATCTTCAGGGGTGGTGTAAAGGTGCTCGCCCATTCCGCCCTCAACGCCGTCTTCTTCGCCGCCGACAACGCCGACCTCAATCTCGAGCACTGCGCCAATGTTTCTGGTCAGTGCGAGCATCTCTTTAGCGATGGTGAGGTTCTCAGCCATTGGTACGGCCGAGCCGTCCCACATGTGTGAGTTGAATAGTGGGTCCTGACCTGCCTTGACGCGCTCCTGTGAGATTGCGATAAGTGGGCGAACGAAGTCGTCAAGCTGGTGCTTTGCGCAGTGGTCGGTGTGTAGCGCGACAGTGATGCCGTAGTTCTTTGCTGCCTCGCGTGCGAATGCTGCCATCGCTGCTGCGCCTGAAGCCATCTTCTTGATGGTTGGGCCTGACCAGTAGTCGCCACCGCCGGTGGTTACCTGGATGATGCCGTCTGAGCCAGCCTCTGCCAAACCAGCAAGTGCTGCGTTTAGGGTCTGTGAGCTAGAAACGTTGATGGCTGGGTAAGCAAACCCACCCTTCTTGGCGCGGTCAAGCATTTCTAGGTATTGGTCTGGTGATGCTACAGGCATAGCTGAACTCCTAAGTTCTACATGGGGTGAACGACGTCTTCGGCGGCTTAATAAGATGTTAGCAAGGATGCAGGTTCGACTGCCTCAGGAGAGAAGCTATGCCGCTGACAAATGCCCACCAACCAACCGCCGATATTCTGGCGGCTACAGTTGCTGCTGCGGCTGCCGCCTGGCCCCATGTAGGTTCCGGCGACAAGATTGCCGTCGATGGTGCTGCGGTCGATGCGATGCGCGCATCCTTGAATGGCGCTGGTTTCGCTGGAATCGTCGTGATTGGCGAGGGCGAAAAAGATGAAGCTCCGATGCTGTTCAACGGTGAAATTGTTGGCCACCCAGATGTGGTTGCCCGCTCGGTGGATTGGGACATTGCCGTAGACCCGGTAGACGGAACGAGACTTGCCGCCGAAGGTGTCGATGGTGCAGTGGCCGTGATGGCCGCCGCCGAACGCGGTTCGATGCTTGCATCCAGCGAGGTTTACATGATGAAGAAGATCGTGAGTGGCCCAGCGGGCAGGGGAGTGCTGGACATAGACGCGTCCGCCTCAGAAAACATCATCGCGCTCGCTAAAGCTCTGGGCAAACCGGTCGATCAGATACGTGTTGCCGTCATAAACAAGGCTCGAAACTTCGAGCTCATCGCGCAGGTTCAAGAGTCTGGGGCCGAATGGGTTCGCTTTGACGAGGGTGACATCGCCATGGCAGTTGCCGCTGCGACACCGGGCAGTGGAGTCGACATGATGCTCGGCCTCGGGGGTTCGCCGGAGGGTGTCGTTGCCGCAGTAGCTGTGCAGATTCTCGGTGGCTTCATGCAAACCCGTTTTGCCCCGCAGAATAGTGAGCAGATTGCTCGGGCGCTCGCCGCGGGCTATGACCTAGAGGCAAAGTTCGAGCTCGACGACCTGGTCTCGGGTGAGCGATTCGTGTTCGTGTTGACGGGCATCACGGATGGTGTTCTGACCCGTGGTGTTCGGCACGCTGGTACTTCTATCCAGCTGCAAACATTAGTTTTGGATAGTGCCCTGGCTGGGTCAATACTTATTGAGCAGGCCTGCGGGAGCTAATTCCTATCAACCAGTGTCCGAGAGCTGTTTCGCAAACCAAGTAAGCGATTAACATGCCAAGTAAATCGGTCCTTCGGCTATCTCTATAAAAGGCAAAAGTCGAAGCCGCGAGAAGCATTACCGGCGCAAGAAATAAGAACCACTTTCCTAAAAACTCGAATTTTGCCTTGAATGACCGCGGCCAAGGGTTCACGATTAAGTGAAAGATCAAACCACGCAGAACCACTATGACTGGAAAGTAAACCACTGCGGCAAATAATGCTCTCAGGCAGACCATGAGGGATGTTGCCGCGATTCCAAATGTTGATGCCAGAGCAAGCTCGGCCAATATCCCAAGAAGGCACCAAAGCGCCAGCGACGTCCTCGTATGTTTATGAGGTGACATTATTGAATAACCCCTGCCAAGTAATAGTTGCCATCGCTATGTAAGCAGGTTGGCAGGCAATCCACAATCCGCAGGGATCAGGGTTGACCACACTTGCTGCCACGGCTAGATGCAGTAGACCAGCCGCATCGGAATACCAATTGAACTGAATCGTAGACCCGGCACCGTCCACATGTCCTGGAAGTGCCGTGAATTTCCAGCCAAATTGGTATACGGCACTCACTCGAACGGGGCGGGCAACGTGTCAAAGGGTGGTAGTGGTCTTACAACTTTCAACGGCATCGTTTGGCCCACAAATGGATAAATTGCAGGAGCGCCTTGAATCGGGAAGTAGCAGGAGAAACAACTTTTTAGAATGGCGGTTGCCATATTTGGCGTTTTGGAACTCACTGAAGAATTAGCAGTGTTAATCCAGAAATCCAAGGAGTAGGTCCAGTTCGGATCGCTAAGGACAGGATATGCAGTATCGTTTCTCACAAATATTTTTTGAACAAGCATCCCGTCCACGAGACTAAATGACGAAGCTAGACGCTGTTTGTGAGCGTCGAAAGCCCAGGGGGTTTCAAGCGTTCCGCAGTACGTACCATCGGACGTCAGAATTTGAATACCAACATTGGGTACGTTCAATAGATAGGAATCTTTAGGGAGGTTTGTCTTGAACTCTATCGAAGACGTGCTTTCTTTAGAAAAAGTCTGTGAAATTATGCGCATTGTGTTTTGAGTCGTTGAAGCTACGAAAAGTCGGCTTTTATCCGCAGTAATAGAACTCGACAACGCGCCTGTGTTTCTGGAGTCTGCACTTACGTAATTTGGCGACACTTCCAAAGAATGGTCTTTCCCGTCAGTGGAGCGGAAATGAGAACTGACTGTTATGTTGGAGCCTTGACTCAACTTGTGCTCAAGCCTGATGTCGCCGAATGAAAAGCCTGGCACAGAGTCAACCGAGTGAGTCAGGGACGAAGCCAACTGCAAGACAGCCTGGCTGCGACTTGCTAAATCGTCCTCGGCCGACGCTGGGCTCGAAATCGCGACTAAAAAAAACATGCTGAGCATGAAAGCTAATTTCTTCAAAATTTCTCCGTTCCTTGAATACTCAAGTGGAGATTATGGCTTTTACGGGTCGCCGTGGGAAATGGGAATATTGCCTGTGGAAAAGTCAAGGCCCCCGACCAATGGTCGAGGGCCTTGACATTAGATGGCTAGGCCTTTGCCGGTTCTTCGAGAAGGGCGTCGCGGTTTGGTTCGTCAGTGATGATCGACTCTGGCAGGTGGTCGACGCTGGTTAGGCCAGAGGTTGGCTGAGTCACAGCAACGGCGCCCCACTGAACTGCGGTTGCCACACCGTGAGGAACATCGAAGCCGACGCCGAATGCATCTTCAGAAACCGGGTTTGTGACCGCTGCAGAGAGGAAGCCTGCAAGGGTGGCATCTCCGGCACCAACGGTGTTGATCACGTGCACCGGAGGTGTGCGTGCGTGCCATGCGCCATCCTTGGTGACGGCAACCATGCCATCGGCACCGAGGCTTGCTAGAACGCACTGAACGCCGTGTGAGCAAAGCTCGCGAGAGGCGTCGATGACATCGCCAAGGGTGTGCAGCGTGCGGCCCACAGCTGAGGCCAACTCTTCTGCGTTTGGCTTCATGACTGATGCGTCACCACGGCGAGCCCAATATTGAAGCGGTTCGCCAGAGGTGTCCAGAGCAACGCGAACGCCCAATGCCTTCATGCGATCAAAGATTGGCTGCAGGTCAACGAAAGTGCCGGTCGACTTATAAACCGGCAATGCGCCGGCGATGACTAGCCACTTGGCGCCTGACTCGACAACCGTCTTTTCGGTTAGAGCAATAACTGCGGCCCAGTCTTCTTCAGAGAGAGGGCGAGGAGCCTCGTTTACCTTGGTGGTTGCACCGTTGTGAATGACCATGGTGGTCGAGACTCGAAGGGTTCCTTCGATCCAAAGTGGAACTAGGGTGTCTGCGTATCCGGTGCGCTTGAGCACGCCAGGGTCTGCGTTTCCGATTGGAACAACTCCAGGCGCGTTGATGCCGACGAGGTGGAGGCCCTTGGTTACGTTGATGCCTTTGCCTGCGAGTTCTTCAGCAACACCGTCGGCACGGTTCACGCCACCCTCGATTAGGTTGCTCACATAGTAGGTGCGGTCAAGCGTCGGTGCTGGGGTCAGGGTGACGACTGACGCCCCTGCTGAGATTCCAGACATGCTTACTCCTCGAATGCTTTGTCGATTCCCGAATTCGATAGAAAATCGGATTACTTCAGGCTTCAAACGTCATTGTCGAGCGCTTCAAGAAAGTATACCGAAACGGCTAACTATTTCTCGATTTCGGAGCCCTCGGTGAGCTCACTTGCGGTGAGCTGAACAGGCGCGACTTCTAGCTCTCTCGGTGCCGCTATTTGCTCTGTGCCGAGCGCGTTTTCGTCGAGGTCATTCAGTTTTCGAGCCGTGACCAACATGCGGCCTTCGAGGCTTGAAACAAACTGGTTGTAATCCTTCACGGTGCTGGTGATCGAGCGACCTAGTTTGTCGGCATGCTCGGCAACTTTGCCAACTCGCTCATAGAGCTCTTTGCCGAGCTTGATCATGTTTCTAACCGAGGATTCGTCGGCATTTTGACGCCAGATGAAGTTGATGGTTTTTAGGACTGAAAACAGGCTCACCGGCGAGGCGAGTGCCACATTTTTCTTGAATGCATATTCGAGCAAGGCAGGGTCGGCATCTAGCGCGGCAGAAAGCAGCGACTCGCTTGGGATGAAGGCGATCACAAAGTCTGGGCTGGCCTCAAGGCCAGACCAATAAGATTTTGTGCCGAGCGCGTCGATGTGAGACTTGACGGCCTTCACATGTTCTGCGATGAGTCTCGTTCTTCGCGCAGCCTCTTCGCCGGTGGCCAACTCTGAAATGGCCGATGCCTCTTGGTAGGCGCTGAAAGGCACCTTTGAGTCGATTGCCAAAGACTTTCCGCCGGGCAGGTTGATCACCATGTCGGCGCGACCGGCCCCGGCATTGGTGCTGATAGTTGCCTGCTCATCGAAATCGGCGTGTTTGATTAGGCCGGCGAGTTCGACCAGCTTTCGAAGCTGAGCCTCGCCCCAAACGCCGCGAACGTTGTTTGAAGTTAGTGCCTGTGAAAGTGCCTGGGTTTGTTTGCGAAGTTGCTCGTCTGACTCAATTGCCGACTTCAGTTGCTGCTGAATAGTGCCGAATTGTTCGGTGCGCTCTTTTTCGAGGGTCGCAACGGTGAGCTGCATCTGTTCTAGGTGAACCTTGACCGGGGCAAGAGCCTGAAGAAGTTTGTTTTCTTCGCGATCGCGTTCATCGCGCTCACGTTTTTCGGCGGCAGTCTGAGCAAGTTGAATGTTCAACCCCGAAATGGTCGCATCGGCTGCTGCGATGCGAACTCTAAGCTCCTGAATCTCGCCCGCTTCAGGGGCGGAACCAGTGGATTTTCGACCGGCGAGCAACCAACCAATAACGGCACCCACCACGAGGCCAACCGCAAGAAAAATAAAAGACTCCATGACCCGAGTATTTCATCTGTGTCAGACATTTATTGGAGGGTAAACTCACCAGCAATGAGCAAAGTCAGGTCACTACGTCGAGATATCCAGGCACTTCGCGCTGTCGCAGTGTTGATGGTGCTGCTGTTTCACCTCTGGCCCAACCGGCTATCGGGGGGATTCGCCGGCGTTGACGTGTTCTTCGTCATCTCGGGGTTCTTAATTTCGGGTTCACTATTCGGTGAGCTCGAAGACCACGGACGAATTCGATTGGCGGCGTTTTGGGCTCGTCGCATCCGGCGACTCTTGCCGGCGGCACTGCTGGTGATTGGGCTCACAGTGCTGGTTTCGATTTTGGTGGTTCCGGTTTTCACCAGGCAAGGCTTTTTCGGCGAAGCTTTCGCCAGCACCTTTTATTTTGAAAACTGGGAATTGGCGGCCAATGCCACCAACTACTTTGTCGGAGCCTCTAGCCCTTTTCAGCACTATTGGTCACTCGCCGTCGAGGAGCAGTTCTATTTGGTTTGGCCGCTTCTGCTGAGCCTGGTGGGTCTCATTTTTGCGCGCAAGCACCGTTCGGCCGTGCGAGTCACACTGATCGCGATCATCATCTTGTCGTTCGGTTATTCGCTTTTTGTGAGCTTCACTCAGCCAGACCTTGGCTATTTCACGACTTTTGGTCGCGCCTGGGAGTTCGGTTTTGGTGCAGCCGTCGCATTCGCTGGGCATCGCCTGCGATTAACCGAATCGGGAAAGGTTCTGTTGAGCCTGACCGGATTCGCCTCAATTCTTGGTTCAGCCCTATGGCTAAATGAAAAGATGATTTTTCCGGGTTGGGTGGCACTCATCCCTGCGTTTGGTGCCGCCCTTGTAATCCTGGCAGGGTTGCAAGGCCTGCCGGTCTGGCTTGATCGAATCTATGGTTTCAAGCCAGTCGCTTTGACCGGCGAAATTAGCTACAGCCTCTATCTTTGGCACTGGCCGCTCATTATCCTGCTGCCTTGGGCGACCGGTTATCAGTTGCGAGCATACGAGCTGGTGTTGATCCTGGTGGTTGCATACGCCTTGGCCTTCCTGAGCAAAAAATATGTCGAAGATCGGTTTCGCTCGATGCCACGACTCGTTGGCAACAAACCAAGGTTCACCTACATCGCCGCAGCTTTTGCCTCGGCAATCGTGCTCTGTCTGAGCCTCATTGGTGCCGGCGTCACCGACAGCCAACTGAACACTGCGAGCGCAACTGTGCAGACGCTAGACCGTGCCAAGAATGACTCGGCGGATCCAAACCACCGCTGCATGACCGAAGCCGAATCCAGCCAGATCAAGATTTGCCAGTATGGGCGAATCGGCGCAAACTATCGAGTCCTCCTAGTCGGTGATTCTCACGCGGCAATGCACCTCGGCGCCTGGAAACTGCTCGCTGAGCGCGGGCAGTTTGAGCTTGACCTTGCATACAAGGCAAGTTGCTCATTTAATCAAGAGGCTCGCAGCGATTCGGCTCGCGGCAAAACCTGCCAAGAGTGGAATGCGGCATTGCAACGGCGCTTGGCTCAAGAGAAACCGTTCAATTTGGTGCTGACTAGTTATTACACCGCGGTTCGCGCCACCGAGCTATCGGGTGATCACGAGTCGGCAACCGTGGACGGATTCAAGCAGGCCTGGGCGCCTCTGCAGGCCCGTGGCTCCACGGTGGTCGCCATCCGTGACGGGGTAAACATGGATAAGCAGATGCGCGACTGCTGGGAGTCAGCCGTTTACGACGCATCCAATTGTTCGATGGCGCAGAGCGATGCCTTCATTACCGATCTAGCTCAGCGAGCAGCTTCGAGCCCACCGGGCGCACTGACCATGGATTTCACTGACCTTTACTGTCAAAACGGTCGCTGCCCGGCAAAGATCGACGGGGTTTATGTCTATCGCGATAACTCGCACATCTCTCTGCTTTTCAGTCAGAAAATGGCACCCGACTGGTATCACCGGTTGACCCAGCTCGGAGTCAAATTGCCGACAATCGCCGGGCTAAATAACTAGCTGTTTCCAAACCTGCTTGGTTGCCGCGAGCAACTCATCCATGTTTTCGGCACCGTGGCGATCAGCCGCGTGAATGATGATTCGGGCGCACGCATCCGAGTCGGCCAGGGCATCGTGGTGGTTGAACTCTTCGTGACCAATGGCATAGGCCACAGAATTCAATCGATAGCTTTCGATGTTGTAGGTCTTTCTAGAAATTGCCAGTGAACAGGCATAGCTAATCTGGGGCAGGGGCCAGTCAATCAACTCGGCACTTTTGCGCAGCACGCCCATGTCAAACGGTGCGTTATGCGCCACCAGCGGGTCGTCGCCAACAAAGGCAAGGATGAACCCAAGAGCCTCGTGAAGTTCGGGTGCGCCATCCACGTCACTCGGGCGGATGCCGTGCACCTTGATGTTGCCCTCGTGGAACCAGTTGTTTGGATATGGCGGTTGAATCAAGGTGGCCACCGATTCGGTGATTTTGCCATCGCGCACTCGAACCAGCCCGACAGCGCATGGGCTAGCTGGCGAACCATTCGCGGTTTCGAAGTCGATGGCGACAAAGTTTAGAGGCACCAAGACAGTCTGCCAGCAACTAGGCAACTATCCGAGGTGGCGCGGGTAGACTTGACCCTCGTGGCTCTAACTATCGGAATCGTGGGACTGCCAAATGTTGGCAAGTCGACCCTATTTAATGCACTCACCAAGAACAACGTTCTGGCGGCGAACTATCCGTTCGCAACCATCGAACCAAACGTGGGTGTAGTCAACCTTCCAGACCCGCGCCTTCAGGGGCTCGCCGACATGTATGGCTCTGAGCGCCTGCTGCCGGCTCCGGTTTCATTCGTCGACATCGCCGGCATCGTGCGCGGTGCTTCCGTAGGTGAAGGTCTGGGCAACAAGTTCTTGGCCAACATCCGTGAAGCAGATGCGATCGCGCAGGTGGTTCGCGGGTTCGTCGATGGTGACGTTATTCACGTGGATGGCAAGGTGGACGCGGCAAGCGACATCGAGACCATCAACACCGAGCTCATCCTGGCCGACATGGAGACCCTCGACAAGGCTCGCCCGCGCATCGAGAAGGAAGTCAAGGGCAAGAAGCTCGAGCCGGCAGCACTCGAAGCCATTGACGAGGCCAAGAAGGTTCTAGATTCTGGCAAGCCGCTTTCATCAAGCGATGTCGACCTGACCCCAATCAAAGAACTTGGCTTGCTCACCTCAAAGCCAATCATTTATGTCTTCAACGTTGACGAATCGATTTTGACCGATGCCGGCAAGAAGAAGGCGCTCGCCGACTTGGTTGCCCCAGCCGAGGCCGTCTTCTTGGACGCCAAGGTTGAGTCAGAGCTGATCGACCTTTCTGCCGAAGAGGCAAACGAGTTGCTGGCCTCTCTCGGTCAGGATGAGTCTGGTCTTGACCAGCTAGCCCGCATCGGCTTCGACACCCTCGGCCTTCAGACCTATCTAACCGTTGGCCCTAAGGAGGCTCGCGCCTGGACCATTCACAAGGGTTGGACCGCTCCGCAGGCCGCCGGTGTGATTCACACTGACTTCCAGCGCGGCTTCATCAAGGCCGAAATCGTGTCTTATGACGACCTAATGGCAGCCGGTTCGATGGCAGATGCCAAGGCCGCCGGCAAGGTCCGCATGGAAGGAAAGGACTACGTCATGAAGGATGGCGACGTAGTCGAATTCCGCTTCAACGTTTAGTTTCAATTCACCGATTGCGTTCGGCTCGAGTGACTCAGGTTGCTTGTTAGAGGCCTAGCCTCAAGAGGTTATTCAACCGCGGAATGAGCCGGTTAAACGAGCCAACCGGGTTCACCTTTGAAATTATGAAAATGCCGTAGAGGGCCAGAGCTAACCAGGGCAAGAACAGCGATGCCGTGACGGCGATGAGGCCAAACAGGGTCGTGACAAGCGCTAGAAATGCGCCCATTCGAGCGTAGGTCTCGCCGCTGAAGGGTGAGTCTTCGATCACAGGCACTGATCCACGACGCAAAACCGCCCAGAAGAAGAGCAGCTGCACCGGTGATTCGGCAAAGATAATCACCCCGAAGCAAAAGACCGACCAAGGCATGTTGGGAGTGTTGATGTTTTCGGCTAGCAGCGCGCAGCCGAAGGGAATCAGCGTGGCAATCATCATGCCGAATCCGTGCTGCCAAACCACCAGTGCGTGCGGGCGGCCGGCAAACTGTGACCTCGCGTGATATTGATACCAGGTCGCAAACAAAACAAAAAAACCAAGAAAGAAAGAGAAATAAGTTGGCCACTGTTCGGCCAGTCCGAGTGCCAAACTCTTAGCCTCTGAGGCTTTCTTCACCGAGCCAATAAGGTCAAAGCCCAGCAGCGTGAGAGCGATCGCATAGATTCCATCGCTCAGGGTGTCGATTCTGGAGTGTTCGATGTCGAGAAATTTCTTGGCCATAGCCCGTCCCCTTTGATTTCCGCCAGTCTAACGAGAATAGCGGTTCAAAAACAGGGGTTAACCTCTGACTTTTGACTCAGGCGGGCGCCGGCGGCGAGCTCAGGGGCGAACCCAAGCTCTAAATTAAGTCTGCGATTTGGCAGCGAATCGGCAGGTCTTCGTTCAGTGCCTCGATTGCACAAACGCGGTGATAGCCGTCGGCGATGATTAATCCGACGCCCAGGCTCGCCTTGCCGCGAACCAGCAGCACTGGTGGGATTGACTGGCCGTTGTCGATCTTCTTGAGATTGTGGTTCACGTGGTGGTTGTCTTTTGGCAGCATGGGCAATCGCGAGGCGCGAAGGATATCCTTGGCTTTGAACTCAACGACGGGTGATTTGCGAAGCTCGGCCGCAATCTTGTTGGCCTGTTCGACCGGCATGGTCAGCGATAGATAGTCGATCGCCGCCGCATAGTCGTGAACCTCGGGTTTGGCCAGCCACTTGATTTCGCTCATGTGACTTATCGTAGCCTCGGCTGTTAACCCTTCTTTGTGAAATAAGTCACGACGGCGTCATCAAAGGTCTTCGAACCGGTGATTTCGTAGTTCTGGTTCACCCAGTCTGGTGCCTGTTCGGTCGGCGTCAGCGGGTCAATCAGGTCGGCGACCAACGCGATCTTGTTCATTAGCTTGGCCGGAACAGGTGCATCCTTCTCTTTCGAGTGCACGCCAAAGAGTTTGTTCGACTGGCTAGGTGGTTCGATGAGAGTCAAATCAACGCGACCAGGCAGGTAGCCCACGCGATAGGCGTCTAGCATGAGCTGAACTTCAGCAGAGTTTCTGGTTCGCCAGTCTGGCAGCAGAATTCCATCGCCTGGTGCGGTGTTTGCCTCGACGTCTTGGATAACCGGCATCCAAATTGGGCCGTGGGCGCGCGGGTTGCGGGCGTCTTGCAGGCTGAAGAAGCCGAGAACCAGAGCGGTGATTCCGGTCAGCGCGATTAGCCATTTGAAACGAAGTCGGCTTAGACCGATGCTCGCCACGATTGCTGTTCCCGGAGTCGTGAAGGTCAGGTAGTGCTCGACGAAATATGGGTGCAGAGCGAATGAAGCTGCAATCAGTGCTGCCGGTGGAAGGACCGTCCACATCAAGGCAAGTTCGGTTAGAGAGTCAAGGTCGTTGGCAGTCTTGCGACGCTTGTTCCAAAGGTAGAAGAAGATTGCCAGCACGCCGAGGGCGAGAAACAAAACCGCTATCCAGGTGCGGCTCAAGAAGTTAACATCGATAATCGCTCGCTTTAGATAATCACCGAGTGGTTTGATTTTGATCCACGAGACTTGGTTCTTCTCTTTGTATCCCCAGTAGAACAGCGGGGCAGCGGCGAGCAGCGCAAGTGCCCACGCGCCAACAAAGTGCCAGATTTGTTTGCGATGCTTCATCAGGATGTAGGCAGCGTGCGGAACAGCCAGCAAGAACGAAAACATGAAGTCATAGGTCGAGAGCGCGGCAATCGCAGCGTATCCAAGCCACTTGAGTGTGACACGAGACTTGCTCTGTGCGACGCTGACCAGGGCAAGGGTCAGGGCGACCGCGAGGGTGGCGGTTAGGGCGTTTGAACGGCTCTCGCCCGAGGCGAAGTGCGTGCGCGGAATCGCCAGATAAAGCAGTGAGGCCCAGACCGCAATCGAATATGAGCCCTTGAGCTTGCGCACGAGAAGGTAAATCAGTGTGCAGGTTAGCCCAACGGCAAGGATGCTCGGAATGCGCATCCAAAGCACCGAGAAACCAAAGATGCTGCTCCAAAAGTGCATGAACCCGTAATAGAACGAGTGCACTACGTCGATCTTCTTTGCCATCTCTAGCAAAACCGGAATCGGTCGGTTGGCGCCCGATAGGGTAGCCGCCTCATCCTGCCAAAAACTCGGGACGGTTAGGTCGTAGGTCATGGCAAGGGTGCCAAAGACGAAGAGGAAGAGGGGAGTGAAGCGTGTTGCAATTTTGCGCATTGCTTGAGTTTAAATGTCGAGTCTGGGTGAATCCTGAAAGTGCCTCCTCCTTGGTGTCATTCTCAGGTTTATTTCAGACAACTTGCAGAAGATTGAGGTTGGGCAACACCCCTAGACCAGAGACAGAGAAATCTTGCAAGCTTTGACATTTATTCGCCGCAGACCGGTGCTAACCATCCTTGGTTTGGTGACTCTGATCGCCTTAGGTTCCCAGGACCTTGTCGCCGCAGTGATCATGCTCGCGGGTTTTGTCTCGCTGCTTGCGCTGGTTTCGAAACGCACTTCAAATCGAGCGAGGGCTTTTCTCGGAACCTTTATTGCTCTCTCGACTCTGGCCGGGTTGGTCGCAGCGCTCGGTGTGCCGGTTTATCAATCTGCAGCCGACGAGCTCTTCATTCCAAAAACAGGCCAATCTGCGGCGAGCACCACTCAGACTCGGGCCGGCTTGGACCTAACCGGTTATGTCGTCTCTGACAATGACTATGCGATCAACGGAGTAGATCAAAACAGCCAGTATCTAACCTCGGTCGCGGCCACCGGTGGATACATCAGCACTACGGGCGGGTTCGCCTATCTGGGCGTTCAAAATGCTCTGGTTCACGCCCACCTGCAGGGTGCGCGTGCCGAGCTTGTGGTTCAGAACTTTAACCTTGCCAACACCAACGCCAACGCCGATTTTGACCCCCAGCTGGCACACGCACTTCTAAAGAGTGACGCGACTCAGGCGGCATTTGTGAAGAGTCTTCGCGAAACCTTGGTGAGTGAGGGCTGGGATGGCGTGGTCATTGACTTCGAGAATTTGAATGTGGCTGACCAGCCGGCATTTGTCCACTTCTTGAAGGTTCTGCACAGCGCGCTGAACTGGAAGGTTCGTTTGGTCACTGCGGTTCCACCGCCAGACCCGGGATACCCGAGCTCGATCGGCTATGACCTAAAGGCCATCGCATCACACTCTGACCTGGTCAACGTCATGACCTATAACCAGCACGATCCGACTGTGAATGCCGGACCAATTGGCCAACCGAGTTGGATTACTTCGGTCATGACCACCGTCGAAAAATCGGTCTCTAAGAGCAAGTTGCAGCTTGGCATTGCCGGCTATGGCTATGTTTGGGGGCCAGGGGTAGCGAAATACACCAACACCGTCACCGCCGCGCAGGCGCGTTCGATTGTGGCCAAGGATAAATCGGTGGCCCGATTCGACCCCTCGGCGGCCGAGTGGACAACAACCTTGCACGATGGAACGGTTATGTGGTGGAACGACGCCAAGACCATGGCGGTTCGCGTAGCGCTTGCCAAGACGCTTGGCATTGAAGGTGCTGCGGTTTGGGAAATCTCAAATTCTGACCCGCTAAAGGCGGCTGCCACAGCTGTGCAGATTGCAAGAATCCCGCTAACCGCACACGTTTCGAGACCAATCGACTTTGTGAATGCCAAGGGGTTGGTTGCGCTCACTTTCGATGACGGGCCGGATCCGGCTTGGACTCCATCGATTCTAAAAATCTTGAAGCACTATCACGTGCCAGGCACCTTCTTTGTGGTTGGGTCGATGGCGCAGCGCTATCCAAACTTGCTGACCGAAATGGTGGCCAACGGCGACCTGATCGGAAACCACACCTACACGCACCTCGACTTGAACACCGTGCCGCGATGGCGAGCACTAACCGAGATCAATCTCGACAGTTGGATCATCCACGGCATCACGGGTCGAACCCCGCAGCTGTTCAGGTCGCCTTATGGCTCACAAGAACTTGCAGACAGCAACTCAAACGCACACCGAAACCTAGCTAAGTCGCTCGGTTTGCAGCCGGTTGGCTGGAACGTAGAAACCAGCGACTGGGCTAAACCCGGGGTGGCAACCATCGTCCAGCGTGCCACGGTCGGGATTCCCCACGAGGCGACCATCCTGATGCACGACGGTGGTGGCAACCGTGCTGAAACGGTCGCGGCCCTCGGTCAAGTAATTTCAAAGCTTCAGCATGAGGGCTATGTTTTTACGACGGTCGATCACCTAGACGCGACCCTGACTCAGCCATACCAGCCGATTCCAAAAACTTTCTGGGGCGCAGCCGGTTCGGTGTTGAGCATCGCCTCGTATCGACTCTGGATCGCAATTCAAGACGTATTCTCATGGACGTTGAGCGCCTTGGCTGTGCTCTCCATCTTTAGATTGCTTCTCACCTGGGTGTTTGCCATTCGCTATTCTCGTCGCACGAAAAAACTGGCCGAAGCGCCAATCTCAAAGCTGAACTACCTGCCGGTTTCCATTTTCATTCCGGCTCACAACGAAGAGATGACCATCGAGAAGACCCTCGCATCGCTTTTGAAGCTCGAGGCAAAGCCGCATCAGGTTGTTGTCGCCGAAAACGGCAGCACCGATGCAACCGCCGAACGTGCCCAAGCATTTGCCGATTCACACCCAGACCTCAACATTCTGGTTCGGTCATATGGCCCGGTCGGCAAGGCCAATGCCCTCAATTTCGCCTTGGATGAGGCAACCGGCGAAATAATCGTTGTGCTAGATGCAGACACAGTCATTCACCCCGGCTTTATCGATTCGGTTCAACCGCATTTCCGTGACCCGAGAGTCGGCGCGGTTGCCGGAAACGTTCGGGTCGGCAACACTCGTCGCATACTTGCCAAGCTCCAGGCCCTCGAATATGGCGTTAGTTTGGCGCTTGATCGATCTGCCCAGGCCGAACTCGGCGTGGTTTCGGTTGTGCCCGGCGCCGCCGGTGCCTTCAGGCTCGAGGCGCTTCGAGAAGTCGGCGGATGGCCTGGCCGCACCCTGGTCGAAGACACAGACTTGACCGTGCTGTTGCACCGTGCCAAATGGAAAATCCCCTATGAGTCGGGTGCGATTAGCTACACCGAGGCTCCAGAAACTTCGCGCGAGGTCATCAAGCAGCGCAGGCGCTGGGCTTTTGGTTCGATCGAAGTCGTGGCTCTCAACTCGAAGACGCTGTTTTCGGCTAAAGACGGAAAGTTGGGCGTTCTAGGCCTACCTTGGCTGCTGCTCAGTCAGGTGCTGTTGCCGGCCATCGCGCCAATCGTCGATATCTATTTGATTTGGATTCTTTTGCAAGGATTCTGGGTCGCGGCCCTGAGCATGTTGCTGCTAGGTGTTCTGGGTGAGGCCGCCACCGCCTGGTGGGCTCTGCGCAAGGCGGACCTGCCGATGAGCTGGCTCTGGTTGTTGCCGGTTGCTCGAGTTTGGTGGCGAACCCTGTTGCTCGTTTCGGCTTTCTCTGCGGTTCGACGCTGGTTGGCCGGTCGCACCTTGAAGTGGGCCAAACTCACTAGGAAGAACAGCGTTGAAGTAGGCTGAGGCAATCTGTTTCCTACTAATTCGGAGTAAATGATGAAGTTTGATTTCTTGTATTCGGTGGAGCGCGAATACCCAGTCGCGATTGAGCGCCTCTGGCAGGCCTGGACCACCGCGAGCGAACTTCAGCAGTGGTATCACCCGACGGATCTGTCGGTGGTTCCTGAAACAGCCACCTCGGTTGCGGTCGAAGGTGGTCTGTGGACCATCGCCATCGATGTTCCAGCCTTCGAATTTGTCGCTTATTTCTATGGCTGGTACAAGCAGGTAACGCCTCTTGAGCGCCTCGAACACACCATGTCATACACGCAATCCAAGGATGAGTGGCTCGCCCTGGATGAGTCGGCTCCTCACCACAAGGTGGTTTTGGAGTTCGAATCTCGTGGCGACAGCGCCTGGGTTAAGTTCTCACAATTTGGCGAAATGCCTGCCGAGCAAATTGAAGCCACCACCGTCGGAATGCAAAGCTACTTCCAGTCGTTAGCCAACTTCCTGCACGAAAACTGATGTTTGAGGGTGGCAAATTTCCAGCCGATTATGTCTGGAATGCAAAAGAGAGCTTTGAGCTTCAGCTCGAGGCCCTGGATTCTCAGCCGGTCACTGCAAATCAGGAAAAATACTTCCTCAGAAACCTCTTGATTTCTCTCGAGTTTCACTTCGCCTCTAGGAACCAATCGCTCGAGATCGAGTCAGGAGCGCTGCAAGAGCTTCGTGACGCCGCGACTCTGATGGTTCACGACGCCAAGGCCCCGGTTGCTCGGGGCTATCTCAACGAGCTAATCGAAGAGGCGTTTGCCGAACTAGTCGAGCGTTTCCTCTCCTAGATATTTAAGCGCGTTCAGCGTGATTCGCTGAACGGTTTGGTCTCCTGAAACAAGGCCACCCGTCCAACCGATTGGGCCGGCGGTGAAAACCTTTCCCTTGCCAAACGTCGTCTCGATTAGCTGACCCGCTCGCCAAGCACGGCCCGAGGCTCCCACTCGGGCATTCACCCAAGATTCGGCAAGGGCTGCGATGGGAGTCGAGCCAAACTTGGCAAGAAATTCCGGATCAATGCTTCCGTTTGGCGCCTCTGGAATTCCGTCGAGCTCGATAGACAAAATTTTCGAATCTGTCCCGAAGAAATCACCGCTTTTCAGCCCAGTTCCTGCGAACAGCGGGTTACTGGCATCTTTAACCAGCATTCCCCGCAAAACCCGGTGGATGTTTCTGCGCGTGACCGAGGCCGGTAGGCCATCTCTCCAAAGGTCTCTGAGCATTCGCGGCGAGACCTTGACCGGCTTGAGCTGACGCTTGGCGAATGGTTCACCCAGATAGGTGGCTCCCAAAAGTTTCAGTGAGGTGGTGTCGTTTGGTGAGTCGCCCCAACGCGAGGTGCGAGGGTGCTCCGGTGAGGTCGGGTCAAAGCCAATGACTTCGCCGGTGCGAACGAGTTTGCGATAGCCCGTGTTTCCACTCAGGTTCAAAAGTGACGTGCCGTCGGCAACCGCCTTTTCGAGCCCCGACTTGAAGTTTGCTGTCCAGTATTCATCGTGTCCATAGAGAACCACGGTTCGATAATTGCCGAGGTCGTATTCGGCTTCATCGAAGTTGCTCTCGCTGACTACGTCGACGTTTTCGAGGTGGCTGCGAAGAAAATGGATCGGGTTTGAGAAGGGGTAAAGCTGCGGCGCCGCAGGGTAATTGACCTGGTCGCCTACCGTGTTGAAGTTCATCGGCCGGAACAAGTTAAGTTTGCGATCCGAGAAATTCGTCGACTTTTTGCCAACCTCATCGAAATAGAAGTTGCCGTTTTTCACCAGGTCATATGCCTGCCAGGTGTAGTCGGGAACCATCACCAAGATTCGCTTGCGCTTTGATGTTGTTGGTTCGGCACTGTTGACCAAAAGCGCACGGGATTTTCCTGAATCCCAGGTGGCCACATAGATTCCAGATTGTGTTCCGGCCGCAGGTCGCCACAGTTTGCAGTCACCGGGTGCGACCCAGGGCTCCTTGGATTCAGTGGGAGGCTTGAGCTGCGAGGCCGAATAAAGGCAAGCCTCTTGCTTTTTTGGATTCCAGGTCGCGATCGCATTGAAATCAAAGTCATCGGCGGTTGGCGATGTCAGAGTGACGGTGGGCTCAGTCGATGCGGCATTAGCCGGGGCGCCGAGTGCGAGCAGCGCAGCGGTCATCGCCGCAACTAGCACCCCTGGAATGAATCTCTTTTTCACAACTTTTCAATTCTCCGATAAATAACTGTGAGTTATCCGTGAGTCTGACTCTTTAGGGCAAGAAGCAACCTAGTCTTGGAAGATGAGCATTGTCGCCAGCACCAAATCAATCACGAACTTCAACGAGGTGCTGACGAGAGTCAGAGATGCCGGTTTGCTGAAGAAGCAGCCAAGTTTTTATATCATCCGCCTTGCCGTGATTTCAGCGCTGGCCTCGGGCCTATGGACTGCCGGAGTCTTCGTTGGGCAAGCCTTCAACCAAAACCAAGTTTGGATTCTCGCCGGATTTGGCGTGGCCGGCCTTCTCGGAATCCTCTCGGCCCAGTATGGCTTCATCGCGCATGAAGCTGCGCATCGACAGATCTTTCGCAGCAACAAGGCAAACGACTGGCTAGGTCTCATTCTGGCCAACCTTTTCGCCGGTCTGAGCTATGGCTTCTGGATGAAGAAGCACAACCAGCACCACAAGGTGCCCAACCAGATCGATGCCGACCCAGACATTGCAATCCGAATCCTGAGCTTCACTCCAGAATCTCGAAACAACAAAAAAGGTTTAGAGCGCTGGCTCAGCGAGCGCCAGGGATTCCTGTTTCCGTTCCTATTGTTTCTAACCGGTTTTGACCTTCTTCTAGATTCTTTCGCTGGGCTAGGTCGCAAGGACAAGCCGCTAAAAACTCGCTTGCTCGAATTCGGTTTGATGGCCGTTCGTCAGGCCGCGCCATACGTCGCTATGGGCTTGATTTTCGGCTGGCTTTGGGCCATCGCCCTCTGGGTGTTCCAAATGATGATCTTTGGTTTCTTTATGGGTGCCGCCTTCGCGCCGAACCACAAGGGAATGCCGCTGGTGCCAAAGGATTCAAAGTTGGACTTCTTTTCGCGCCAGGTTCTCACCAGTCGAAACATCCGCGGCAGCTGGCTAAAAGACAACCTGATGGGTGGGCTTAACTATCAGGTGGAGCACCACCTATTTCCATCAATGGCTCGACCAAACCTACGCAAGGCTCATGCCATTGTGGGGGAGTACTGCAGGCAGAACGACATTCCTCTGATCGAAATGAATCTAATCGCGAGCTATGTGGTCATCATCAAGTACCTGAGCAAGGTTGGCTTGAGCAAGAACTCTGACCCGTTCGTTTGCCCTATGGTTGCAACCCTTAGGCCTCGAAACTAGTTCTTAGCAACCGGCTTCAGCTCGGGGCGCACCGCACCCTTGAACACGTTTTCATAACTGTCGCTTATGTGGCCTAGGTCAATCGCCCACTTTCCTTGGGCTGCCAATTGAGCCGCAAGCACGGTGCCAGCAGGGCCTAGCGCGATCAAATAGAGCTCGTCCTTGGTCTCAGCCAACTCCTTGTGCATTCGTGCCAAGTCTTCGAAGCCATTGGTCGCCGTCGAATAGCTATATTCAACCGAAGCGACATTGTCGAAGAGTGCCGGTGTCAACTCGAATCTCGAACCCTTACCGGTCACCACCCGCACCTTCTTTCCGGCCCATACTGCGCGCCAAAGATCGACTCCGACCTGCCCCAAATCCTCGAAGAAAATCGGTCTGGTCACATGGGCGTTGCCAACCCGTTTGATTCCAGCGAAAAGTTCGAGTGTTTCGTCTGCGATGTCTACCCAGACTCCTGACCAGTGAAGATCCTGATAGGTCTGAGGGAAACCAACGAACAGCTGCTTTGGCGCCTTCTTACCGAGTTCAATCACCTCGGCAAGGGCCTGCCTTAGCGCCTCCGAGTTTTTTTGAAAGGCAAGCTTGTAGGTCGGGCGAAGCATCAACTTGAGCTCGCCATCACCGAATCGCGCGAATGAAATGCGTTCTTTGATCAGGACATCCACTGTCTCGGTGAACGAGAGCTGGGTCGATTTGTTGAATTCGCGAAGCTTGGCAAGGTATGGGTTTGCCGCGGCCATCCTCGACACCTCTGTGTTCTTCTTGATTTGCTCGAGGCTGCCGTAGATCTTTGACAAAGTCTTCACGGCCGGGTTGTTCTTTAGTAGGTTGCTTAGCGCGCTCATAACGTTAAGGCTACATTCGAAATTGTCGCTTTGGCTGCCCATAGGATAAAGCCATGATTTTTACAGAGTTGAACTGGGCGGCCATCGCAGTCGCCGGAATTGCCGGCATTATCATCGGAGCCGTTTGGTTTGGCCCAAAGACTTTCTTCCCGGTCTGGTGGAAGCTTCAGGGCAAGCGTCCCGAAGATGCTGCGGGTGGCTCGAACATGGCTGCGATTTTTGGCTCGACCTTTGCAGCGGCATTTGTCCAAGCGATTTCACTTGCGATCTTTCTCGACCTCGCCTTCAAGGCCGACCCTGGTTTCGGGGTTTTGAACGGTGGGGTCGCGGGTGCCTTCCTTGGCTTTGGCATCGGCGCGGCTAGTTCAATCTCTCACCGACTTTTCGGCGGCCAGGGCTTTCGCGTTTGGATTCTCGAGGTGGGTCAAGACATTCTGAGCCTGACAGTCATGGGTTTGATTCTGGCCGCCTGGCGCTAGATCGCAGCTCCGAAAAACTCGATGTCGGTTATCGACGATTATCTGGGTGGCGTAGCCGAACCTCAGCGTTCGGTTCTGGTGGAAATGCGCAGGCGCATCCTTGAGGTGATTCCGAATGCAGAGGAATGCATCTCTTATCGTGTGCCTTGCTTCAAGATCGGCGGCAAGGGTGTCGCGGGTTTCGCTGCATACAAGCAGCACAACTCCTACTTTCCGTTCAGCGGCCAGGTGTTCAAGGCGATTCCCGAGATCACCGCCGGATTCACCACAACCTCTGGGGCGCTTCACTTCAACTCGGATGAGCCACTGGATCTTGAAGTGATTCGCGCGCTGATCAACACGCGCATGGAGCAAATTCTCAGAAACGGTCGCTAGATTTGCGAGATGCCTAATCGAGTTTCAAGCCAATCTTTTTCGAGCAAACTGCCAACCGTAACCGCCCTGTTTTGGCTTATCAAAATCATCACGACCGGAATGGGCGAGGCAGCCTCAGACTTCTTGGTGAGGTCTCTCGGAAACTATTTGGCGGTGGGCCTCGGTGCCATCGTCTTCGCCGCAGCGCTCGTCGCTCAATTCCGCATCAAGACCTATTCGAAGTGGGTCTATTGGTTTGCCGTGGCCATGGTCAGCGTCTTTGGAACCATGGCCGCTGACATTTTGCACATGGGATTTGGTGTGACCTACCTGGCTTCTGCCATCTTCTTCAGCGTTGCGCTGGCCGCGCTCTTCCTGATCTGGTGGCGAGTGGAGGGGGCAATCGCCATCACCTCGGTCACCACGCGCCGGCGTGAATATTTCTATTGGCTCACGGTATTGACCACGTTCGCACTGGGCACCGCGGCTGGTGACATGACCGCTCGCACGATGAATCTCGGCTACCTGAGTTCTGGTTTTATGTTTGGCCTGGCTTTCGCCCTGCCACTGCTCGCCTATGCCTTCGGCTGGAGATTTCACACGATTTGGTTCTGGCTCGCCTACATTGCCACCCGCCCGTTCGGCGCAAGCTTCGCTGATTGGGTTGGTGCAGAGCCATTGAAGGGCGGCCTCGGATTCGGTTTCGGAAACATCACACTGACTTTGACCGTCGCGCTCATCGCACTAGTGGCGCTGACGAGTCGACAGAATAAAGTCGCCTAAATCAGTGGTGGGCGGCCGTGGCCGGCCATGACCGCAATGGTCTTCCAAGTGAGCTTGCGCTTGACCGCTGATTGCTTGAATACATAACCCTGGTCGGTCAAATCCATGCGAATTCCGGCAAATAACCCTTTGAATAATTCGCGAAGCTGAGTCTTGATTGCATATTTCCCCGATGGGTGCGGAATCTTGCCAATCAAAATCTTGATGAAGTCAAGCGCGAACCAGGCGGCTGGATAAATGATTAGGAACGGGAATGGCAGGTTTCGACGTGCCATCACAACCTTGTTGCGCATGCCAAACCAAATGCTCTTGTCGTGGCGCTCAGGGCCAACTGGGGGATGGCTGACCACGAGGCGAGGCTCATAACGCGTTTCGAAGCCCGTGTTCCAGACACGCCAAGCAAGGTCGGTGCCTTCGTGGGCATAAAAAATCGGTTCGGCCCAGCCATTCGCTTCGATGAAGCAGTTCCAGCGAATGACGGTTGCACCCTCCCAAACCGAGAAGGCCGGGAAGCTCTCGGTGGTTGGGGTCTTGTCTGCGCGAGGAATCCAATAGCGCGGGCCAGACTCCTGGGTTTCATCGCTTTGGCCGATGCGGGTGACCACTTTTGGCTGCACCAGACCGAGTGCTGGGTTAGCCTCGAAAATTTTGATGGCACGTTCGATGAAGTCGGCTCCAAGGATGTATGCGTCGTCATCGATAAACAGGATTAGGTCAGACTCCAGTCCTGGGGTGGCCGCTAGCCCCCGAACGCCAAAGTTGCGACCCGCGGGAATTCCAAGGTTTACACCGGTTTCGACAACGGTCACTTCTGATGGAACCTGACCGAGGTCGACCGACTCGCAATTGACCACCGTGACAATCGATTTTGGCTTGATGGTCTGACCCAGAACGTCCGCCCAAATGTGGTGCAGGTCTTCGTTTCTGGTTCCCTGGGTGAGGATAACCACACTGACGCTAAGCATTGCTTCAGTTTAGTTTGGCTTTAGGCTAATGCTGTGAAGCGACTGCTCTATGGCATCAACCCGTGGCTGCCGCCCATGGTGTTCGTCATGATCTTCCACATCATGCGTGGGTCAACGAACGACGCCATAATCTTTGGGGCAGGCAGTCTGATTTTGATTGCCGATTGGAAGCACTGGATCAAGTGGGCGATGCCCGAACGACCGAGATTCAATCGCTGGGTAACCCTTATCTGCATCGCTGTTGCCGTTAGCGTTCTGTTCTTTTCGAAGCGCGGTGGTTGGCAAGACGTGGTGTTGCTTCTGACCCTGGCACCGATCACGCTGACCCTCGTCTACTATCGTGACCACGGACCCAAGCCATCCTCGGGGCCGGTAATGAATCGAACTCGCTGGCTGTGGCTAAGCCTAGCTGTGGTGATGTGCCTCAGCGAGCTTTTCGCCTACATCTGGGCGAATGTCTACAAGGATGACAAAACCTATCCCACTATCTCAGTGATCGTAAATCCGGTATTGGATTCCCCTTATGGTCGCGGCATATTTCTGGCACTTTGGTTGCTAATCGGAGTTGGTCTACTTCAGATTTGGAAGAAGAAATGATCTTTTCGATCCCGGTTTGGGAGTATCTCGGAGTCATACTTGCCGGCATCTTGCTCTGGCTCTTGGGACGGCTGCGACCAGACTTGATAGCGCCTTTCGGAGACCTAATCGCAAGAATCATGCACCATCGAAACACCAGGTTGGCGATCACGGTGGTTTGGTGGTGGCTCGGTTGGCACTTCTTCACGACCTAAAGCCGACCATCAATTTCTCGTTGTTAGAGTTGGCACGTGAATAGAACCAAGTCCCTAGCTGCAGCGGTGGCCCTAACGTTTGCGGCACTTTTGGCCGGCCCAAATGCTTCACCTGCAAACGCGATCGGATTTCTGGTTTCCGCTTCCCCAGGTTTGGGGCAGCAGCTCTCCACACCACCACACTCCATTTCTCTGGTCTTCAGCGTCAACACGATTCCGGCTTCGTTGTCGGGTGACGTGATTCGAGTCACCAATAGTTCGGGAACGGCCGTCGAAGTTGGGTCGGCGAAAGTGGTTGGCGCGACAATGTCGGTTGACCTCAACCCCAATCTTGCCCCGGATAAATATCAGGTCGCATATCGCTATGTGTGCGACGACGGCCACGTGTTGGTTAGTGCCTACTTTTTCACCCTGAGCTCGAACACCCCCGCCACCGAGGCAAACGGCGGGTCAACCGCTGTTGGAGCGAAACCGACAGCTGAGGCTACTGCTAAGCCATCTTCAAAGCCATCACCAAAGCCGACTCAACCAAGTGCCATCGCAAGCGCGACTGCCACTGCCAGCTCAACCGCAACCGCCTCATCATCGGCAGCTCCGACCGCTAGCGGCGAAGCAACTTCCAGCGCGATGTCGAGTGTTACCACGCAATCGCCTCGGGGTCGGCAGGCGCAGAGCGATGGTTTTTCGGCAGTTTTTCCCGCGCTGGGCGGCATATTCCTGGTTTTGGCAGGACTACTCTGGTTTTGGCGCAAACGCCGTAACGCGAATTGACGCTGGCTCTAAAGGGTTCGAGGCGCCTGTCCGACGATCACAGTGCCGGGTGCCACATCATGGGTCACGGTAGTGTTTGCACCGATTGCAGAGTTATCACCGATGGTGATGTTGCCGATCAAGGTTGCTCCCGCGCCAATGATGACATTGTTGCCAACGGTTGGGTGGCGTTTGACCGATTCTAAGGTCTTACCGCCAAAGGTGACTCCGTGATAAATGTGAACGTCATCGCCGATGACAGCCGTTTCACCGACAACTACGCCCATGCCGTGATCGATGAAGAGTCGACGGCCAATGGTTGCTCCGGGGTGAATCTCGATTCCTGTCCAAAAGCGAGTGGCGTTTGAAAGAACGCGCGAGAAGACTCTGAAGCCGCGCTTCCACAGCCAGTTAAAAACCCGATATTGCCAAACCGCGTGAAGGCCTGGCGACGTCATGAACATCTCGAATCGAGTGTTGGTCGCCGGGTCGCGCACAAGGGCCGCGTCAATGTCCTCGATCACTCGAGAAATCGGATTTTTTTGGGGCATTTAGTCCATCAAGTCAGAGTACAAAGCAGTTGAGAGATATCTCTCACCGAATGAAGCCAAGATTACAACAATAATCTTGCCGGCGTACTCTGGGCGGTTGGCAATCTGGTTCACACCCCAAAGGGCTGCACCACCAGAGATGCCGGCGAGGATGCCCTCGTTTGTTGCTGCCGAGCGGGCCCAAGCGAAGGCCTCCTCGTTTGGAGCGTCGAGAACCTCATCATAGATACCGGTGTTTAGCACCGGCGGGATGAAGTTTGCTCCGATGCCCTGAATAGGGTGACCGGCAGGAGAACCGCCGGTTAGAAGCGGTGAGGCGGCAGGCTCAACGGCAATGATCTTGATCTCTGGGTTTAGCTTCTTTAGTGCCTCACCGATTCCGGTGATAGTTCCACCGGTTCCGATTCCGGCAACAACTGCGGCAACCTTGCCGTCGGTGTCCTTCCAGATTTCCTGTGCTGTCGTGGTTGCGTGGATAAATGGGCCGGCTGGGTTCTCAAACTGCTTGACCAGGATCGCGCCGGTCTCGGCAGCGATTGCCTCTGAGCGTGCGACGGCGCCCTTCATGCCCTCTGGGGCAGGGGTGAGCACGAGCTCTGCGCCGTAGGCACGAAGAAGCGCACGACGCTCCTTTGACATCGATTCCGGCATGGTCAGAATGACCTTGTAGCCGCGAGCGGCACCGACAGCAGCAAGAGCGATTCCGGTGTTTCCAGAGGTCGCCTCAACGATTGAACCGCCAGGCTTTAGCTGACCTGACGCCTCCGCGGCATCCACCATCGCGATTGCAAGGCGATCCTTGACCGATGAGGTCGGGTTATAGAATTCAAGCTTCGCTGCCACGGTCGCCTTCGACTCAGGATAGAGGCGGTTGATGCGAACTAGCGGAGTGTTTCCGAACGCTGCGGTGATGTCGTTAAGAATCGGCATGATGTTCCTTTGAGTTGGCGGTTTGCCCGGTTTGGATGAAGTTTTAGTTGAAGGCTTCGAAGGCTATGCGGTGAAGCTTTCCATTTGTTGCAAGCACACTCGAGGATTCCTCGGTTAGCGGCCCATTCAGTGCGCTGAATTCACCGCCAGCAAGTTCAACGATAGGCACAAGCGCAGCGATGTCGTAAATCTTCAAGTCATGTTCCGTAACAATGTCAACCGAACCCTCGGCGAGCAGCATGTACGAATAAAAGTCACCATACGCGCGGGTTCGCCAGAGCTTTCGAGACAGCTCCAAGAGCTGCGGCAGCTTGCCAGACTGGTCCCAAAGTTGAAGGTTGTTATAAGACAGCGATGCGTGTGCCAGGTCACCGATTGCTGAGACCTTCAAGATGCGCTCGGAGCCATCGATTTCGCGAGTCCAAGCCCCGATTTCCGGGGCAGCCCACCATCTTCTTCCGAGTGCAGGAGCCGAGACTACCGAAAGCACAACCTTGCCGTCGACCGAGAGAGCGATGAGGCTAGCCCAGACGGGAACACCGCGCATAAAGTTAGCTGTTCCGTCGATCGGATCAATGATCCAGGTGCGCTTCGGCCCAGAGTTTTCTCCCTCGGTGTTGCCGAACTCCTCGCCGATTAGCGAATCGTTTGGCCGTGAAGTGGCCAGCTTCGCTTTGAGTGCCTGCTCAACCGAGCGGTCGGCATCGGTGACCGGGCTGGCGTCGGGCTTCGTTTCAACGTGCAGATCTAGAGCGCGGAATCGAGCGAGCGAAATTTCATCGGCTAAGTCGGCCAGTTCTAACGCCAGGGCTAGGTCTTCACGGTGGGTCATATTCGCAATTCTATTCAGAGTCGTTTGAACGCTTTTCGAACGGATCAGCGTGGGTTGCCAGCGAAGCTATCAGGCGACGAAGCGAATCCACCCGGTGCGCGCCAGAATCGCCCAGGGTGCCATTCGAGATTGCCAGGTCTAATTCGCAGTCCGGGGCGTCGGCTAGGTGGCTGCAGTCGCGCGGACAGGTTTCGATGATGTGCCAGAGGTCTTCGAAAGAGCGCAGGATGTTCTCCGGTTTGACGTGCCCCAAGCCGAATGACCGAACTCCAGGTGTGTCGATAATCCAGGCATCGCTCAACCGAATCGCCCTCACCGAAGATGAGGTGTGGCGACCTCGCCCAGTCACCGCGTTTACACCGCCGGTGGCGCGGAATTGGTCTGGCGCCAGGGCGTTGACCAAGGTCGATTTGCCCACACCCGAGTGGCCGACCATAACCGTTGTGTTCCCTGAAAAGCGTTTGCGTAATTCGTCACGGATGGCTCATCCGAGCGGTTCTTAATCACCGGGATGCTCAAGCCTTCGAAGTTCTTCAGGAACTCGGCGGGGTCGGCTAGGTCAACCTTGGTGATCACCAGGATTGGTTTTAGACCCGCATCGTAGGCTACCGCTAGATAGCGATCGATGAGCCTGGTTCGGGGTTCGGGGTTCGCTATGGCAACGACGATGGCCATCTGAGTCGCGTTTGCAACAATCACGCGCTCGACCTGGTCTGAATCATCGGCGCTTCGTCGAAGCAACGAGGTGCGTGGCTCGACACGGACAATTCGCGCCAAAGCACCAACGGTCTCCGAGGTGTCTCCCGAAAGTGCAACGCGATCGCCAACCACGGCGCCGCTCTTGCGCAGCTCTTTGCCCATGGTCGCGGTGATGACTCGGTCGTCATCCTCGAGAAGAATGTGATATCTGCCCATGTCGACGCCGGTAACCAGGCCGATTAGGGCTTCTTTGTATTCCGGACGCTTCTTGGTGCGAGGCTTGTTGCCCTTTGGGTTTGGGCGGACGCGAACATCGGTTTCATCCAAGTCGTTTTGACCTGGATCTGGCTCATAAAGCCAACTCAAGCTTTGCCTTCAAGCATGCTCAACCACAGCTGATCAAAGTTAGGCATGGTCTTTGAGGTGGTCTTGATGTCTTCAATTTGAATGCCTGGCACTCGAAGGCCGATTATTGCCCCGGCGGTGGCCATTCGGTGGTCCTCATAGGTTTGCCAGAGCGCACCATGCAGGTTGTCGCTCGGATCTATTTCGAGACCGTCCTCGGTCTCCCTGGCAATTCCACCGATTCGATTGATTTCGGTGGCAAGCGCCGCCAATCTATCGGTTTCGTGACCGCGAAGGTGAGCCACGCCACGGATGACGGTAGGGGAGTCGGCGATGGCGGCCAGGGCTGCAATCACCGGGGTCAACTCGCCACCAATGGAGAGGTCGATGTCGATGCCATGGATTTCTCCGGTGCCGCTAATGGTCAACCCGGTTGACGATCTGGTGATGGTTGCACCCATCTGTTGCAGGATGCCATCAAATTCATCGCCGACCTGTGTCGTCGAATCTGGCCAGCCAGTGATGGTGACCGAGCCACCGGCAACCATCGCCGCCGCTAGAAATGGGCCAGCGTTTGAAAGGTCGGGTTCAATGGCAAACGTGCCACCGTTGATTTCACCGGGTTCCACACGCCATTCTGGCAAGCCGTTGACCCCGTCTAGGTTCGCGGTAGAAACTTGAACACCGCGCTTGGCCAGGCAATCCAGGGTCATCTCGATGTGCGGCATCGAGGGCAGGTGGGCTCCGTCGTGCTTGAGGCGCAATCCGTTTTCGAATCGGGCAGCGGCAAGCAGCAGACCAGAAACGAATTGGCTCGAAGCTGAGGCGTCGATGGTGATTTCACCGCCGGCAACCGAACCGGTTCCGTGGACTGTGAACGGCAATGCTCCCGCGCCATCGTCGGAAACAGATACTCCAAGGGCGCGAAGTGAATCGATCGTCGTGTGCATTGGGCGTCTGCGAGCTGCGAGGTCGCCATCGAATCGAATGTCACCTTTGGCCAAAACCGACATCGGCGGCACGAATCGCATAACAGTTCCTGCCAGGCCGCAATCGATTTCAGCAGACCGGTCGAAGGCCGCCGGAGTAATTCTGAGGTCTCCGTTTTCAAGCTCTTCGATCTGAGTGCCAAGCAGGCGCAGCGCCTCAATCATCAGCGATGAATCCCGGGATGCCAGCGGGGCGGTTAGCAGTGTTGGCTCTTTGGCCAGCGCCGAAAGAACTAGCTCTCGGTTGGTCAACGACTTCGAACCTGGCAGCGAAACGGTTGCGTTTAGCGGGCCAACCGCAACAGGGGCGGGCCAGGGCAGGGAATACGAAGTTTCAGACATTGGTTCAAATTTACCATGACGAGTTTGACGGCCATCGGTCCTTCCCCTTTCGGGCGAAGGCTAGACTCACAATCGATGAATAATTCGACTAACGCCGCCGATCAGGCGCGCATCCTGGCCTTCGAGCAGCAGGCGCTGCCTTTGATGCCTCAGCTTTACGGCGCTGCACTGCGCTGGACCAGAAACCCCTCAGACGCCGAAGATTTGGTTCAAGAGGCATTTGCCAAGGCTTTCGTGGCTTGGGGGCAATTCCAACAGGGCACCAACCTGAAGGCCTGGCTCTATCGAATCATGACCAACACGCACATCAACATGTATAACAAGCGTGCCAAAGACCAGGCCAAGGGCGGCCTGGATGACCTCGAAGACTGGCAGATTGGTTCGGCCGAGTCAGTGACCTCGCTAGCCTCGAGATCTGCCGAACTAGAGGCAATCGATAATCTTCCTTCGGAGACCATCCGAAAGGCGCTGCATGAAATCCCAGATGAATTCCGAATGGTTGTTTACTATGCGGTTGTTGACGGGCTTCCTTACGCGGAAATTGCAGAAATCATGGAAACCCCGATTGGCACGGTCATGAGCCGACTCCACCGCGGTAAAAAAATGTTGAGAAAGCTGCTCGCGGACTACGCTCGCGAAGAGGGCTATCTAGTTTCAGAGAATGAAGGGGGCTCAAATGAGTGAGCTCGATTGCCAAGAGACCAAACGCCAAGTGCACGAGTTTCTGCACAATGAATTGAATGAGTCTGAGATCGAAGACATCACGGCGCACCTCGCCAACTGTGATAGCTGCGAGACCGACTACGACATGGAGAACCTAATCAATGGTTCAATCAAGGAAGCTTGTGATGAGGCTCCACCAGAGGAGCTAGCCGCGAGGGTTTTGGCCGAAATTCGCCGCATTCAGGCGAACGGTGGAACCCACTAATTGGTTCTCTAGGCTTCGCCTAGTTATCTACTGAAAGCCCAAGCCACTCATACCAGCCCCGGTTGAGCACCAACCAGGCAATCAAACCGTGACCGATCTGCCCAGGCAAGTGGTTTTCGGCAAGGGTAATCTCTTCATTCCAGCCCTGGTGGTCAACCAGTGGTCGGAAGCAGTCCACGAATGGAATTCCACGACGAGCTGCCACATCTTCGAACCCAGATGCCAGATGCTCAATTTCGCTGTTCAACTCTGGGTTACGGTGAGGTGTAGGCCCAACCAGGAACGACTCAATTCCGGCACGTTTTGCCTCGTCGACGATTGTCGCGACGTTGAGGCGACTTCTCGAAATCGAAATTCCGGCTGCCGGGTCTGCGTTGCTCAGAGCGATCACCAATCGGTTCTCGGTTTCTGCACTGAAGCGGCGCTTGACCTCGTCTGTCCAACGGTCGGCGAGCATGCTCGTGGTTTCATCCGGCGCCGGTAGCGCGAAGATGTCGATGCGCGGCGAAGTCGAAGGAGTCTTCGCGGTTACGCGACCAACCCAACCCATACCCTTCGGGTCTCCGGCGGCAGAGACAAGACCATCGCCGAGAACGACGATGCGAATGTTGCGTCTTGTCTGTTCAGTCATCTGATCCGGTTATCGAGCGAATGCGCGAGCGATTAGGTCTGCCTGTTCGGCTGCGTGACGCTTTGCAGAACCGGTGGCTGGCGATGCGCTTGCAGGTCGTGAAACCAGCTTGGCAACCTGACCGTTCATGTAGCGAGGCAGGAACAGGCCGATGTAGGTCCATGGTCCCTGGTTCGCCGGCTCGTCCTGAACCCAGTAAAGCTCGGCGTTTGGATACTGGGCATAGGTTGCCTTGATCTCGTCAACCGGGGTTGGGTAGAGCTGCTCGACACGGACAATCGCGGTGGTCTTGTCGCCGGTCTTCTGCGCCTCGGCCAAGAGATCCCAATAGACCTTGCCCGAGCAGAAGAGAACGCGGGTTACCGAGTTCTTGTCTAGACCCTGCTCATCGTCGATCACCGGGCGGAAGGTTCCGTTGGTGAAGTCCTCAACCGAGCTTGATGCGGCCTTGAGGCGAAGCATCGACTTCGGGGTAAAGACCACGAGTGGTCGACGCGGAGTCGAGTATGCCTGGCGGCGAAGCAGGTGGAAGTGCGATGCCGGAGTCGATGGCTGGGCAACAGTCATGTTGTTCTCGGCGCAGAGCTGCAGATAGCGCTCGATGCGGGCAGACGAGTGGTCTGGCCCCTGTCCCTCGTATCCGTGAGGCAATAGCAAGACCACACCTGAGTGCTGACCCCACTTCTGCTCAGCAGAAGAGATGAATTCATCGATGATGGTCTGGGCGCCGTTGGCAAAGTCGCCAAACTGAGCCTCCCAGAGAACCAGAGCGTTTTCGTTCTGAACTGAGTAGCCATATTCGAAGCCCATTGCCGCATACTCGCTCAGAAGCGAGTCATAGATGTAGAACTTCGCCTGGTCGGCCGATAGGTTGCGCAGAGGCATCCACTCCTGACCGTTTTCGCGGTCGTGGAAAACGGCGTGACGCTGAACGAATGTGCCGCGTCGGCTATCCTGGCCGGCCATGCGAACCGGCTTGCCCTCGAGAACCAAGGAGCCAAGAGCCAGAAGCTCACCAAAGCCCCAGTCGATTCCACCCTCGCGCGACATTTCGACGCGCTTGGTGAGCAACTGCTGAAGTTTAGGGTGAACGTGGAAGCCTGGAGGCTGGTTGTTGTGAGCGTCACCAATCAACTCGACGACACTGCGCGAAATCGCGGTCTCGTGAGCGACAACCGGGTGGTCGCTGGCGGTGGTTCCGATGCCGACTGGTCGTGGAACAAGGTTGACCGGCTGAGACATGGCCTCGTGAACCTCGACGAAGGCGCCTTCGAGTCGAGCCTGGAACGCGGCATTCGCTGCCTCGTATTCTTCGCGAGTGATGTCTCCGCGACCGACCAAAGACTCTAGGTAAAGGGTGCGAACCGAGCGCTTTGCCTCGATCAGGTTGTACATCAATGGTTGAGTCATCGATGGGTCGTCACCTTCGTTGTGTCCGCGGCGGCGGTAACAAATGATGTCGATGACGACGTCCTTCTTGAATTCCTGACGGAATGCGAAGGCCATCTGAGCAACGCGAACAACGGCCTCAGGGTCATCACCGTTCACGTGGAAGATCGGTGCCTGAATCGCCTTGGCAACGTCGGTGGAATAGACGGTAGAGCGTGACTCTCCCGGAGGTGTGGTGAAGCCGACCTGGTTGTTGATCACGATGTTGATGGTTCCGCCGACCTTGTAGCCGCGAAGCTGCGACATGTTCAAGACCTCAGGAACAACACCCTGACCAGCGAATGCTGCGTCACCGTGAATCAGAATTGGAAGAACCGGGTACTGCTCGCGTGGAATGGCGTCCAAAACGTCGAGCTTGGCGCGAACAATGCCCTCGAGCACTGGGTTGACGGCCTCGAGGTGTGAAGGGTTAGCCGCCAGTGAGACCGCAACGGTGTTGCCCTCTGCGCTGGTGAAAACGCCTTCGGTGCCCAGGTGATATTTGACGTCGCCAGAACCCTGAACGGTCTTGGTGTCGGTGTTTCCTTCGAACTCGCGGAACACCTGGCCATAGGTCTTGCCGGCAACGTTGGTTAGAACGTTTAGGCGACCGCGGTGAGCCATACCGATTGCGACTTCGTGAAGTCCGTTGTTGGCTGCGGCCTGCAGAATTTCGTCTAGAGCTGCGATGGTTGACTCGCCGCCCTCAAGGCTGAAGCGCTTCTGGCCAACAAACTTGGTCTGCAGGAAGGTCTCGAAAGCTTCGGCCTCGTTTAGCTTTCCAAGGATGCGCATCTGCTCATCGCGGCTTAGCTTTTCGTATGGACGCTCGAGGTTGTCTTGGAACCACTTGCGCTGGGCCGGGTCTTGAATGTGCATGTATTCAACACCTATTGTGCGGCAATAGCTGTCGCGAAGAATCTTTAGGATGTCTCGGAACGGCGCCTTGCTCTTGCCGCCGAAGCCGCCGGTCTTGAAGGTGCGGTCTAGATCCCAGAGGCTCAATCCGTGGTTGAGGATGTTGAGGTCAGGGTGTGAACGCTGCTGGTATTCCAGTGGATCCACATCGGCCATCAAGTGACCGCGAACGCGATAGGCGTTGATTAGCTCCTGGATGCGTGAAGCCTTGCTTCGGTCATCGCTGTCATCCTGATCAAAGTCTTCAACCCAGAGAACTGGCTCATAAGGGATGCGAAGCGAAGCGAAGATCTCTTCATAGAACCCGCGCTGGCCAAGCAGAAGCTCGTGAACCTTCTTCAAGAACTCGCCCGAACCGGCGCCCTGAATCACGCGGTGGTCATAGGTCGAGGTCAGGGTGATGGTCTTGCTGATGCCCATCTTGGAGAGTGAGGCTTCATTCATGCCTTGGAATTCGGCAGGGTAGTCGAGTGCTCCGGCACCGATGATGCAACCCTGACCCTGCATTAGGCGAGGAACCGAGTGAACGGTTCCGATGCCACCCGGGTTGGTTAGCGAAATGGTCGAGCCGGCGAAGTCGTCGGCGGTCAGTTTGTTGTCGCGGGCCTTCTTAACCAGGTCTTCGTAGGCGGTCAAGAACTCGGCAAAGTTCAGGCGCTGGGCGCGCTTGATGTTCGGAACCAAGAGTGCGCGGGTGCCATCTGGCTTCGGGATGTCGATGGCAAGACCGAAGTTGATGTTTGCCGGGGTGACGGCCGAAGGCTTTCCATCGATTTCGGCGTAGTAGACGTTCTGGCTTGGGAACTCTTTGAGAGCGCGAACCAGGGCGAAACCGAGGATGTGGGTGAAAGAAACCTTGCCGCCGCGGGTGCGAGACAGGTGGCTGTTGATCACGATTCGGTTGTCAATCAAAAGCTTGGCCGGGATGGTGCGAACCGAGGTCGCGGTCGGAACCTTGATCGAGGCATCCATGTTTGAAGCAAGGGCCTTAGACATGCCCTTGAGCACGTTGACCTGGTCTTCTGCCTCTTCGGTGTCGGCAACTGCGATGGTTGCAATCGATTCAGTCATCGGAGCTTGCGCCGGGATTGGCTGAGCCTTTGGCTCGATGCGGGTGGTCTTGGCAACCAGGGGAGCAGCTGGAGCCGCCGGAGCTGCCGGTGGAACTACTGCCGAAGGGGCAGGTGCGGCAGGGGCAGTCTGAGTCGCTGCAGGCGCCGAGGTTGAGGTTGCACTCTGCTGGTATTTCTCAAGGATTGGCCACCACTCTTTGTCGACCGAATCAGGGTTTACTTTGTACTGCTCGTACATTTCTTCCACTAGCCAGTCGTTGGCACCAAAATCGTTGTCGCCGTTCGAATTCTCGCCGTTGATAGACAGAGAAACCACCTCTTTATGATTGCTGTTCGATTTGCCTCTTAAGCCTACCTTCTCGCTGGTTATGCTTAGAACAAGATGGAAAACTCAGACCATAGTGTTTCGGGCGGAGGGGCTCGATGAATGACTGGCTAATGCTCGCCCTTGGCCTTTCGCTAACGGTAGGCACCGGAATCTTCGTGGCCAGCGAGTTTTCGATGTTGAATCTCGAGCGAAATGAGCTCGAAGCCCGAGCTCAACGCGGTGAAAAAGGCCTATCAAACAGCATTCGCGCGTTGAAACGCACGGCAACCCACCTTTCTGGGGCTCAACTCGGCATTACGTTGACCACGATGCTCACCGGATTCCTAGCTGAACCGGCTCTTTCGCATCTGCTCAGCCCCTCATTTTCGCCGGTGATTTCCCTGATTCTCACGATGTTCATCACCACATTGGTCTCGACGCTTTTTGGCGAATTGGTGCCGAAAAAGTTGGCGCTGACCCTGCCACTTTCGGTTAACCGCTTCGTGGTGAATTTTCAGCTCGCCTTCACCTGGATCTTCTCTTGGATGATTTTCATCCTGAATGCAGCTGGAAACGGAATCGTCCGGTCTCTCGGAATCGAGCCGAAAGAGGAGTTGAGCTCGGCGCGAACCGCCGAGGAGCTCAGTTCGCTGGTGCGACGCTCGGCCAGCCTCGGTGCGCTGGATGCACAAACCGCAACTTTGCTGACCAAGACTCTTGCCCTGAGCCAACTCGTCGCAGCCGATGTGATGACCCCGAGAACTCGAATGGCGAGTTTGCACTTCGAAGACAGCGTTTCTGCGGTGATCGATCTTTCGATCAAAACCGGGCACTCCAGATTTCCGATCATCGAGGATTCCTCTGATGATGTTGTCGGCGTTGCACATGTGAAGCGTGCGGCCGCGATTCCGCGTGAAAAGCGCGACGAGGTTAAGGTGACCGCAATCATGGTTGAGGCACTGCGCGTGCCTGAAACCATGCGCCTCGAGACGCTGATGGTCGAACTGCGAGCCAAGGGTCTTCAGCTTGCCATCGTGGTCGACGAATACGGCGGCGTGGCAGGCCTGACGACCCTCGAAGACCTGGTCGAAGAATTGGTTGGCGAGCTCGCCGACGAGCACGACCGAGCCAAGGTAGGCGTCACCAGAGGCGCAAATTCTTCAGTTCTGTTTCCCGGCATGACTCGACCAGACGAGCTTCTTGAAATGGCAATCAAGGTTCCGGCAGACGGCGCCTATGAAACGGTGGCCGGCTTCTTGATGAGTGCGCTTGGCCGAATCCCATCGGTTGGCGACACCGTCGAAATCGAGGATGGCGTGCTTCGCGTCGAGCGCATGGACGGGCGAAGAGTTGATCGAGTGAGGTTTACTCCGACCCTGCAAATCGAAGTGGAGGTGGCGAAGAATGACTAATCCGTGGGCAGGAATCGGCTGGTTTTTCATATTGCTATTGGGCAATGCCTTTTTTGTCGCCGCGGAATTTGCCGTAATCACAGCCCGCCGCGCGCAAATTGAACCTCGAGCCGAAGCCGGCAGCACACCGGCGCGCATAACCATCAAGGCCATGGAAAAGGTCTCGCTCATGCTGGCGACAACTCAGCTCGGCGTGACCATTTGTTCGCTTCTTATCCTGATTATCGCCGAACCGAGCGTTCATGCCCTTCTTGAGCCAGGCCTTTTGGCGATTGGTCTTCCAGAAGGCGCGGTTGCCGGAGTGGCTTTTGCCATCACCTTGATTTTGGTGTCGTTCATGCACGTGGTGATCGGCGAGGTCGTGCCCAAGAATATCTCGTTCTCAGTGCCAGAGCGCGCGGCACTCATCCTGGTTCCGGTTTTATATGTCCTCGCTCAGATAGTTCGACCGATCGTGGTCGCACTGAACTCGACGGCTAACGGAATTCTTCGGCTCTTTGGCATTCGCCCCAAGGATGAAGCCAACAGCTCTTTCACTCTCGATCAGGTCGAAGATATCGTCGAGCACTCGACTCGAGAGGGCGTGCTGAGCGACACCTCTGGAGCGCTCAGCAACACCTTTGAGTTCACCGAAAAAAAGGTTCGAGATGTCGCGGTTGACATTGACAAGGTGATTTCTTTCAGTGAGTCGGTCACGCCGCGTGAAATTGAACAGGCCGTTGCCAAATATGGATTCTCGAGATATCCGCTAACCGGTGTCGATGCAGAGATTGTCGGATACCTGCACCTCAAAGACGTAATTGATCTTGACCTGGATGAGGTTGACGACCCATTCCCAGTCAAGCGCATTCGAAACATGATTTCGCTAAGCGCCAACATGGAACTCGAAGATGCTTTGGCAACCATGCGCAGGGTAAATGCGCACATGGCCAAGGTGATTGATCGAGGCGGAAAACTCAGGGGAGTGCTATTCCTCGAAGACATCCTCGAAGAGCTTGTCGGCGAGGTTCAAGACGCAACTCGTCGAAACTAAAACTTGCCTCGAGAGTATTGCTTAGGCCAATAGGCAACTTCTTCACCGAGTTCATGGGCGGCGCGAAGTGGCCACATCGGATCACGCAATTCGGCCCTGCCGATCAAGATCACTTCGACGTTTCCGCGCTGCAAAATTTCTTCGGCTTGGGCGCCGGTCGTGATTTGACCAACGGCTGCCACCGGCTCATCGACTCTCTCTGCGACGTATTCGGCGATTGGCACTTGATAACCAGGGCCCACCGGAATCTGAACGCCAGCGACAAGGCCACCGGTTGAAATATCGAACAGATCCGCTCCGGCTTCGGCGCACCATTTTGCGACTGTTGCAGTCTGACCTTCATCCCAGCCGCCATCGACATAGTCGGTTGCCGAGAATCTAACCAAGATAGGCATGCCATCGCCGACTTCGGCGCGAATTCCTTCGACGACTTCGAGAAGCAAACGTGCTCGGTTCTCGAGTGTTCCGCCATAGATGTCGGTTCGCGAATTGGTAAGCGGCGATAGAAATTGGTGAATTAGATAGCCGTGCGCTGCGTGAATCTCAATGACATCAAAGCCGGCATCCTGGGCGCGTCTTGCGGCTGTGACAAAGTCTTTGACCACGTCAGAAACCTCAGCGGTTTCGAGGCGTCGAGGAGCCTCGTAGCCCGGAAAGGCCTCATCGGTAGATGAAATGCTCTGCCAGCCCCCATCGCTGATCGGCACAGATCCGTGCCCAGACCATTCTCGATAAACCGAGGCCTTTCTACCGGCATGGGCTAGCTGAATGCCCACCGCCGCCCCTTGACCGTGCATAAAGTCGATGATGTAAGCCCAACCATCGGCCTGATCCTCGTTCCAGATTCCGGTGTCCCAGGGCGAAATGCGCCCTTCCGGCGAGACTGCGGTGGCCTCAACAACTACCAAACCTGCTCCACCGGTGGCGCGCGCCCCATAGTGCACTAGGTGCCATTCGGTCGGCACTCCATCGCGCTCTTCCGCCGAGTATTGACACATCGGTGCCACCCAGATGCGGTTGCGAACGGTCAGGTCTCTGAGTGTGATGGATTCAAATAGCTTGGTCATGTTTAGAACTCTATTCGGTAGCCTTGCCTCATGGATCTGCTTTCGACGGTATTAAGAAGGCCAGCCGCCGAAGATGACAAATATTCTCGCGGTGTGGTCGGATTTGTCACGGGGTCTACCGAATTCCCAGGTGCGGCGATCCTGGGCGTTACCGCTGCTATTCGCACCGGCGTCGGCATGGTTCGCTGGCTGGGCCCTAACTCCGTTGGCAATCTTGTGATCGAGGTTCGGCCAGAAGTGGTCTTGCAAGACGGAAGAGCTCAAGCCTGGGTTCTCGGTTCGGGCGTTGGCGCAGACCCTGATGCAGAGCAAGGGCTAAATGTTTCGAGAGTTGCCTCGATGCCCGGATATTCCGTGATTGACGCTGGTGCGTTAGATATTTTGAACTTTTTAAAAATTCGCACGAAAGCCATCTTGACCCCTCACGCAGGCGAAGCCTCCCGACTACTCGAAAAACTCGGGCACCAGGTTTCGAGAACAAAAATTGAAGCGGAACCGATTCAAGCCGCCTTGCATTTGTCGCAACTCACCGGTCAGGTCATCTTGCTCAAGGGCAGCATTTCAACCGTGGCCACCCCGGCCGGCGAAACTTGGCAATCGCCACCTTCGAACCCTGCCCTGGCCACAGCAGGCAGCGGGGATGTGCTCGCCGGAATTCTGGGTGCCTTGATTGCTTCGAATTTTGAAAGGCTCGAATCTCAAGAGCTGAGTCTGGAACTTCTAGCGCGAGCCGGAGTCATTTTGCACTCAAAGGCAGCCGACCTGGCAGCCGAGGCGGGGCCGGTTGCGGCATTAGACATCGCCGAATCAGTAAGACAAGTTGTTGGAGAGCACTATGCATAGATTGAAACTGCCGACTCTGTGGTTGGCGACCATACTGGTTCACCTTTGGCTTATTTTCGAGGCAAATTTGACTCCGGCAACTTCACCTTTCAACGACGTGAGGCTATACGGAATCTGGGCCGACCAGGTTCAGCAGGGCCATGAAATTCTCGGAATCAACGCACCGTGGGTTTATCCGTTCGTGGCGCTCGGCCCAATCATGCTGGCGAAGCTCATCGGAGGCTCGGCCGGCATTTTGACCGGTTGGCTAATCCTGATTTGCGCGCTCAACCTGATTGGGCTCAGCGCGATCGTAGATTGGGGGCAAGAGGGAAAGGCCGCCTTTCGAGCCGCAAGCTACTACCTGATTTTCATAGCCCTTCTCGGTTCGGTTTCCATCGGGCGCATCGATTCTGCCGCGAGCTTTTTAGCGCTCCTTGGCTTGGTGCAGCTACATCGAGACCGAATCAGGTTGGCGGCTGCATTCTTCACGATGGGCACCTGGGTAAAGATTTGGCCGGTGGCGGGGTTGCTGGCCCTGATTGCTTCATCAAAACGCAGGATGACCGTGATTCTGAGTGCCATCGGCACATCCTTGGCCCTTTTAATTGTTGGAATGTTTCTCGGCGGCAACGAAAACCTGTTCTCGTTTATCAGCACGCAGGGAACCCGTGGTTTGCAGGTTGAATCGGTGGCGGCTACGTTCTGGGTTTGGGCGGCAAAATTCGGCGCCCCCGGAGCAGGCATCTATTTCGATTCGCAATTGGTGACCAATCAGGTGTCAGGCGCCTTGACCGCCCAGGTTTCAACCCTGCTCAGCCTGGTGATGGCGGGGGCGCTTGCCATAACCGCGTGGTTGGGTTTCCGTGCCCACCGAGCCGGTGCAGAACACAAGCACCTTTTCGTCGCAGTGCTGCTCACCGCAACCCTCGATTTGATCGTCTTCAACAAGGTGGGCTCACCGCAATTTGAGGGCTGGCTGGCTGTGCCGTTGATGGCGGGGGTCTTGCTTGGGCTTCGCAGATGGAACTTTGCGCTTTCTCTTGGCGCAATAATCGCGCTGCTCACAAACCTGCTCTACCCGGTGTTTTATCCAGACTTGATGATGCTTGGATGGCTGGGAATTTGGCTCTTGACCCTGCGCAACTTCGCGCTGGTGGTTCTGTTGATTTGGGCCAATCTAAGGCTTTCGAAACTCGCGAAGTAGCTCCTGAACCCGCGAGTCGGGCCTAAAGCTCTAGGCTTCGAGCAGTTCGACCAATAGCGGGCCTACTTGGCCGTGCTCGATCAAAAAGCCATCGTGACCGTAAGGCGAAGAGATTGTGCGCAAGCTGCCACCAACGAGGTGGCCGCCGATGTGGTCTGCAATTCGTTGCTGGTCTGCCAGAGGAAAATAGCGATCGCTATCGATGCCGACGACCAGGCTTTTAGCCAACACCGTGCCGAGCGCTTGCTCAACCGAACCGCGACCTCGGCCGACGTCGTGCGAGTTCATCGCTTCGTTGAGGGTGATGTAGCTGTTGGCGTCGAACCGGCGAGTGAATTTATTGCCGTGGAAGTCTAGGTAGCTTTCAACGGCAAAACGACCACCGTGGCCGAGTGGGCTGACCTGAGATTGCCAGGTTCGCTCGAATCGGTCGTTTAGTTCGCTGTTGGTTCGATAGTTCAAGAGCGCCATTCTACGTGCAAGCGCCAGGCCTCGGTGTGGGCCGAAGCCGGCCTTAGCGTCATAGTAGTTTCCGTCGGCAAATGCCGGGTCGGTCATGATCGCCTCGATTTGAATCGAATTAGTGGCAATTTGATCGGCGCTAGTGACTGCCGGAGCAGCAATCACTGCAACGCGCTCCAGGCGCTCCGGGAACATGATCGCCCACTCGAGAGATTGCATGGCTCCCATGGACCCACCAATCACGGCATACCAGCGATTGATTCCAAGAATCTTGGTCAGTTCGAACTGGGCACTAACCTGATCGCGAATCGTCAGGTAGGGAAATTTGGCGCCATATTCGCGGCCATTTTTATCGAGCGAACTCGGCCCGGTTGAGCCTTGGCAACTGCCGAGGGTGTTTGGTGCAACCACGAAGTATTTCTCGGTGTCGATTGCCAACCCTGGGCCGATGATATCGCTCCACCAACCCTCGGTTGGATGAGCCTTGCTGGCCGCGCCAGTTGCATGCGAGTCACCGGTGAGGGCATGAAGCACCAAAATCGCATTGCTGTTATCTGCATTTAGTTCGCCCCAAGTTTCGAAGGCGATGCGAGCGTTTGCCAGCGTGCGGCCACTCTCAAGCTTCAGGTTGCTGATTGGG
>Ga0213922_1000043_pt1 | contig 76045 bp, 86 predicted proteins | sample McNCre2917MG_FD_165060 | JGI IMG/M metagenome (GOLD analysis project Ga0213922, IMG submission 165060) | Freshwater microbial communities from McNutts Creek, Athens, Georgia, United States - 29-17 MG | ecosystem: Environmental > Aquatic > Freshwater > Creek | place: USA: Georgia | collected... | reverse complement strand
AACCATTTTTAATATCTTTATGACGTTGCCCTAAGATCTGCAAATCTAAAGTCAGTACTAATGCAGAGCATTTTGCCGCTTTAGCGCGCTCGATTAGGCGCTCAATAAAAACTCGATCTTTCATGACATATAACTGAAACCAAAAAGGCTTCGTAGTTCGCTCAGCGACATCTTCAATCGAACAAATACTCATCGTTGACAAGCAAAATGGCACTCCAAATTTCTCAGCAGCCTTAGCAGCAAGAATTTCACCATCAGCATGTTGCATACCTGTTAACCCTGTCGGGGCCAAACCAACAGGCATCATCACATCCTGACCAACCATCGTAGTTTTAGTGGTACGGTTCTCCATATTCACTGCCACTTTTTGGCGAAGTTTTATTTTTTGATAATCTGCCTCGTTAGACCGATAGGTTGACTCAGTCCAAGACCCCGAATCACAGTAGTCATAAAACATCTTCGGTGTACGTTTTTTATGAAGAATTCTTAAATCTTCAATATTGGTAATGATTGGCATACCCCTATCTCCTTATTCTTTATATTAGTTCAACTGTACTCTGTAGTATCCTCAGAATCAGTCATTTTGAACATTATATGAATACCTGAATAAGCATGGCAAAACCTTTAACTTTAGAAAAAATACTATTTAGCCAAGGTTTTGGCACCCGCCGCTATTGCAGCGACCTCGTATATGCTGATCTAGTCAAGGTTAATGGGGTCTTAGCAGAAGACCCCGAAGAAAAAATACCCCCAGAAAACCTTCAATTAGAGGTAGATGGCCAAGCTTGGGAGTTCCATGAAAAGGCCTATGTTGCCTTCCATAAGCCCGTTGGCTATGAATGCTCCCACAAAACCAGTCACCACCCTAGCGTTTACGGCTTACTGCCTCAACCGCTTATTGAAAGAGGGATTCAATGTGTTGGCCGCCTCGACTGGGACACCACAGGGCTACTACTACTTTCCGATGACGGTCAATTTATTCACAAAATGACCAGCCCCAAAAAAAACATTGGAAAAATTTACGATATCACCACGGCGGAGCCTATCACTCAGAAACAAATCGATCATCTGTTAAATGGCGTCATTTTGGACGATGACCCTAAACCATGTTTCGCGAAAGCTTGCGTGCAAAAAGAGGATAAATTATTAGCTATGACGATAGTTGAGGGGCGCTACCATCAAGTAAAACGGATGCTAGCAGCAGTAGGCAATCATGTCGCTGGGCTCCATCGATCAACAATTGGCGCATACACAATGCCAACAGATTTGGCGGAAGGCCAATGGCGTTGGCTATACCCTCAAGACCTACAAGAGCTAGGGAAGAACATCGATATAGCCTAAAAAGGTCTATAAGGGTATTTATTTAATCAAATCTAAGGCCGCTTTAAAAGCGGGATGCTCGCAGGATTGCAACCACTCAAAAATCACCATCTCTGTAGTTACCAATTCAGCACCATTACTAGCCAACCGATCAAAAGCTGCATCGCGATTCGCCTCAGTTCTAGAGCTACAAGCATCGGTCACAACCCAAACATCAAACTCCTCATCAATTAAACCTAATGCTGTCTGCAATAAGCAGACATGAGCCTCACAGCCAGCAAGAACAATCGTATTCCTCTCATCTTGAGGTTCTTGCTTACGTTGTAAATGCTTGGGCAAACTACGGGCGTTTCCTTGTGGTTTAGCTGGAGCCCTTAACCATTCGCCAAGACCTTCTTCACAAGCTCCAAAATGCATCTTGGTGAGTGTTTTCTGGCACAAGGCTTTTAACTCAGGTGGATTCTCCCCTAGCTTTTCTGGATATTGCTCTGTGGCAAAGATTGGCAATTTAAGAAGCTTAGCTACTTTAGCTAACTTAAGTGCATTGACCAAAACCTGATCAGCCCCATAAATGGCAGGCATTAACTTAGCCTGGTAATCGACTAGTACCAATTGAGATTCATCAGCGTTTAGGAGTATGGACATATGGAACTTTTTTTATCTATGATGGAGGTAAGCTATTTTCGTATAAAACAGTTAAGAAAGGGAGAATGATTCATATGCTGGCTCTTCTAATAATTATCCCGTTTATTTTTTTCGTTCTTTACATTAATGCTATTAGCAAAACATTGCGCGCCATTGACCCTGAAATGCGCACCCAGTCACCAGCCATGGCTTGGCTACTTTTAATCCCTGTTTTCAATGTAATTTGGTTTTTCTTTTTAATTAAAGCTATTCAAGAAGGCTTTGGCCGCATGCAAGATGCTGGCCGCTTGAAAAAAGAAGTCGACACCGGCTACAACATGGGACTTGCTACCGGCGTTTGTTGGGTTGCTAGCATTATTCCAAGACTTATGTTTCTAGCATTTATACCTTTATTTGTTTTCTCGGTACTACACTGGAATAAATTACAAAAAGCTAGACAAGCGGTTATCCAATGATGATTAAGCATTAAAAAAGGCTCCCTAAGGAGCCTTTTTGGTCTAGCTTATCAATTGATTAAGCAGATACCTTATCAGCTACATCACTAAAATCTTTAATCTGATCAAAGTTCATGTACTTGTAGATGTCAGCACTGCTTGCATTAATCACACCAATGTCAGCCATATATTCTTCCTTCGTTGGAATACGACCCAACTTAGAGCAAATCGAAGCCAATTCAGCAGAACCTAAATAAACAAAGGTGTTTTTACCTAAGCGATTCGGGAAATTACGTGTTGATGTAGACATAACTGTTGCACCTTCACGAACTTGAGCTTGGTTGCCCATACAGAGGGAGCAACCCGGCATTTCCATACGTGCGCCAGCACTACCCAATACACCATAATGACCCTCTTCTGTTAGCTGTTGAGCATCCATCTTCGTCGGAGGAGCAACCCATAACTTAACAGGAATATCACGCTTACCTTCTAGCAATTTAGATGCAGCACGGAAATGACCAATGTTAGTCATGCAAGAGCCGATGAATACTTCATCGATTTTTGCACCAGAAACCTCTGACAATGTCTTCACATCATCTGGGTCATTAGGGCACGCAACGATAGGCTCATGCACATCTGCCAAATCAATCTCAATAACCGCAGCGTACTCAGCATCAGCGTCACCTTTTAATAATTCAGGTTTAGCCAACCATGCCTCCATCGCTTTAATACGACGAGCTAAAGTACGAGCATCTGAGTAACCATTAGCAATCATCCACTTCATCAATGTAATGTTGCTGTTCATGTACTCAATAATTGGATCTTTATTTAAATGCACGGTACAACCAGCAGCTGAACGCTCTGCAGATGCATCAGACAACTCAAAGGCCTGCTCAACTTTAAGATCTGGCAAACCTTCGATTTCAAGAATACGGCCAGAGAAAATGTTCTTCTTACCCTTCTTCTCGACTGTTAATAGGCCTTGCTTGATTGCATACAAAGGAATTGCATTCACCAAATCACGCAAAGTTACGCCAGGCTGCATCTTTCCTTTAAAACGTACCAATACAGATTCAGGCATATCCAAAGGCATAACGCCTGTTGCTGCAGCAAATGCTACCAAACCAGAACCAGCCGGGAAAGAAATACCGATTGGGAAACGAGTATGCGAGTCACCACCCGTACCTACTGTGTCTGGCAATAACAAACGGTTTAACCATGAGTGAATCACACCATCACCTGGACGCAAAGCAACACCACCACGCGTACTGATAAAGTCCGGTAGCTCATGATGCATCTTCACATCAACTGGCTTTGGATAAGCAGCTGTATGGCAGAAAGACTGCATCACCATATCTGAAGAGAAACCTAAACAAGCTAAGTCTTTTAGCTCATCACGAGTCATTGGGCCCGTTGTATCTTGTGAACCAACGGTTGTCATCTTAGGCTCACAATAGGTACCTGGGCGAACGCCTTTACCTTCAGGTAAGCCACATGCACGACCCACCATCTTCTGCGCCAATGAGAAACCTTTACCAGAATCAGCTGGATTTGTTGGCAAGCGGAACAATGTAGAAACAGGTAATCCTAATGCTTCACGTGCCTTAGCTGTTAAGCCACGGCCAATAATCAATGGAATACGGCCACCAGCACGCACCTCATCGAATAACACGTCTGATTTAACTTTAAATTCAGCAACCACTTTGCCGTCTTTTAGCGCTTTACCTTCATATGGGCGCAATTCAATTACATCGCCCATATTCATACTATTAACATCTAATTCAATTGGTAACGCGCCTGCGTCTTCCATCGTGTTATAGAAAATAGGAGCAATTTTGCTACCTAAGCAAACACCACCAAAACGCTTGTTTGGTACATAAGGAATATCTTCGCCCGTGAACCACAATACTGAGTTAGTTGCTGATTTACGTGAAGAACCTGTACCAACCACGTCACCAACATAAGCAACCAAGTTACCTTTAGCTTGTAAAGCTTCTAACTGCTTAATTGGGCCAACCTTACCTGGCTCTTGTGGCTCAATACCATCACGCGGGTTCTTTAGCATTGCTAAAGCATGCAAAGGAATATCTGGACGGCTCCAAGCGTCCGGCGCAGGAGACAAATCATCGGTATTTGTTTCACCAGTTACTTTAAATACAGTCAACGTCATACTTTGCGGTACTTCTGGTCGACTAGTAAACCACTCAGCGTCAGCCCAGCTTTGCAATACTGCCTTCGCATTAGCATTACCCTTGTCTGCCTTTTCCTTAACGTCGTGGAATTGGTCAAACATCAACAAAGTCTTTTTCAAACCATCAGCAGCAATCTTGCCTACTGCAGCATCATCTAACAAATCAATGAGAGGAGAAATGTTGTAACCGCCTAGCATCGTACCTAATAGCTGCGTTGCTGTTTCACGAGTAATTAATGGCGTTTTTTCTTTTCCAAACGCAACCGCTGCTAAATAAGAGGCTTTAACTTTAGCCGCATCATCCACACCAGCTGGCACACGATACGTAATCAATTCAACTAATGTTGACTCTTCACCTTTAGGTGGGTTTTTCAATAACTCAATCAACTCACTAGTCTGCTGAGCAGATAATGGTAGCGGTGGAATACCTAGTGCCGCGCGTTCAGCGACATGGTCACGATAGGCTTTCAACATAGTCTTTCCCTCTCTATTTAGACAATTAAATAAACCAATATTCTAAGACTTATATCTTATATAAGACTTACCTTACTGGCAAGTTTTAAACATAGATTATCACCAGAAAAATATCCTAGTATGATTGCGTTGACCTGACAAATATGGGTCTTAAAAACATCTTTTAAATCAATCAGGTAAAGTGTCAGCCTATGAAAAAAACTGATCTCTATAAGAACGCTGGCTTAGCGGTTGCCAACCAAATGAAAAATTCTGTTCCAAAACAGGATGTTAAATCCAAAAAAGATAAAAAGTCGTCAGCCAAACTAAACCCACTACTTGCTTCTTTATTGAAAAAACCTGATTAAAAGCACTATAACGCTTAAATTTTAAATTTTTCTTTCATATCAGCAGGCCAAGAAATAGCCTTCTGCGCTTTGAAATCAACCCAAACCATTGTGGCGCCACCTGCTGCATAAACCGTATCTGGGTCAGTGGTTAATGACATTAAATTGAATGTATCAACCCCCACTCGAGTTGGGTTGGCGATATATGTTTTAACAATTAAATCAGCTGGGTAGGTAACCTGTTTCATAAAGTTACAAAAAGCGTTTACAACGACAACACCTTGTCCGTCTCTTTGAATATTTAATTGATAGCTATCCAACCAGTTAATTCGAGCCTGCTCAATATATCTAAAATAGACTGCGTTATTAACATGTCCCAAGGCATCCATATCACCCCAACGAATTGGGATGATAGATTCATGGACAAACTTTTTTTCCTGTGGAATCTCAATACGCATAATTAGATAAAGATTTTTTAAGGCGTCTGCTTATCAATCTTGAACCAAGCAGCATACATTGCAGGCAAAGATAACAAGGTCAAAGCAGTTGCGACAATCAAACCACCCATAATGGCAACAGCCATAGGCCCCCAGAAAACACTTCTAGATAACGGAATCATCGCTAATACTGCAGCAGCTGCGGTCAAAATAATTGGACGATAACGACTGACACACGCATCAATAATTGCCTGACGCGCAGCAACGCCAGCTGCACGCCCCTGCTCTATTTGATCAATCAAAATGACCGAGTTACGCATAATCATCCCTAGTAAGGCGATAAAGCCTAATAAGGCCACAAAACCAAAAGGTCGGTTAAGTAGCAATAATGACATTGCAACACCACAAATACCCAATGGGCCCGTTAGCAATACTAAGAATGCTCTAGATGTACTCTTTAACTGAATCACTAACAATGTAAATGTAATAAAAAGCATAATAGGCATACCGGCCATAATTGACATCTGCCCTTTACTACTTTCTTCCACAGAACCGCCAATATCAATTCTGTAACCTGGCGGTAGTTGATCAATTAACGGCTTAAACTGCCCCATCAATACTGTCGTCGCCGTTGGTCCCTGCACGCCAGGATTAACGTCAGCCTGAACCGTTAAAGCGTATTCTCGATTCTCACGCCATACAGTTGCTGGCTCCCAAACTACTTTAACTTGAGCAATACGTGCTAACGGCACAGGAGTCCCCGTGACCGTTGCGAGCATCGTATCGTTAATATCAGCAATTTGATCGCGCTCATGACGTGGCAAACGCAATACGATTGGTAAAAGGCGATCAGACTCTCGATACTGCCCAATGGTCACACCGCCAAAATGACTCGATAGAGTCTGCGCGATCACCTGAGGAGGAACTCCTAACTCACGGGCTTTAGCAGTATCAACTTCAATTTTCGCAACTGGCTGATTTTCATTCCAGTTATCGTTCACGCCATTTAACAAAGGTGATTGACGCATCATCTCTTTGAATTGAAGAGAAATTTCTTTCAACTTAATAGGATCGCTACCAACAATCCTAAACTGAACTGGATAAGCAACAGGAGGTCCATTAGGCAACAGCTTAGTACGAATACGAGCATCAGGCACAGCCTCACCTAAGTGCGTAGGCAATTCCTTAACCAAGCGATCACGCTCCGCTGGCTCAGCAATAATGATGGCCTGCGCCACACTTGTTCTTGGGAAAATAATATCCAAAGGCAAGAAAAATCTAGGTGCGCCATTACCAATCCACATCGTGACAGATTGCACCCCCTTCTGAGCAAGAATAGTTGATTCGACACGTTTAGCGGCATCCTCAGTAGCCTCAAAGCTTGTGCCTTCAGCCATATAAAGATCAATCAAAATTTCGGGGCGAGATGAATCCGGGAAGAATTGTTGCTGAACTTGCCCCATACCAATAATGCCGATGAAAAAACTAGCAATCGTAGCGATGATTGTTTTTTTACGGTTATCAATACACCAACTAACAACAGATTTAAAACGTTGATAAAACGGTGTATCAAAATGTTCATGTGATTCACCGGCTGGCGTTGCATGAGCAGGCTTCTTCAGCAACAAATATCCTAGATAAGGTACAAATAAAACCGAAACAAACCAAGAGATAACCAAGGCAGCGGCTGTCACGGCAAAAATTGCAAAGGTATATTCACCAACAGCTGACTTAGCGATACCAATAGGCAAAAATCCAACCGCTGTAATTAAAGTGCCCGTTAACATCGGCATAGCCGTCAACTCATAAGCAGCAGTTACTGCTTTTAAACGATCAGCCCCTTCTTCGAGTTTTCTAACCATCATTTCTACAACAATAATGGCATCATCTACCAATAAACCCAAAGCAATAATCAACGAGCCTAAGGAAATTTTATGAAGGCCCACCCCAGATAAATACATCACCAAAAATGTAACGGCCATCACTAGCGGAATACTAATTGCCACCACCAAACCTGGCCAAGGATCAATGCGCCATGGATTTTTATGCAAACCCAAAGCCAATAAGCTCACGAGAAGAACAATAATGAGCGCCTCTAATAGAGTTCCCAAAAACTCTTTCACTGACCCAGCTACAACTTGAGGTTGATTTTGAATTAAGGACAAGCTAACACCAGAAGGTAGGTCTTTTTCAATTGCCTGTGTTGCCGAAGCCAACACCTTACCCAATTGAACAATATCCCCACCACGCGCCATAGAGACTCCCAAAGCCACCAGCTCTTCGCCTTGGTAACGCACCTTGCTTTCAGCAGGATCCACCGGCGATCGACGTACCTCTGCAATATCACCCAAGCGCAATGATGCGCCTGTTGGCGAACGCAATGGCATCGCTTTTAAATCTGAAACATTCTCAAATGGACCACCCACTCTAATTGGCAGAGAAAAGTTTTTAGACTCGAGGTTACCGCCACCTTCAATCGCATTCTGCTGATTCAATTGCTGAGCAACTGTAGCTGGACTTAAACCATATTGAGCCATCCTCTTTCTAGACAGCTCAACATAAACCTGCTCATCCTGCAAACCATAAATATCAACTTTTCCAACGTCTTTAACCTGAAGCAACCTTTGTCTGACATATACCGTAAAGTCCCTTACCTCAGCAGGCGTGTAACCCTTGGCTGACATGGCATAAATAACGCCATAGGTATCTCCAAAATCATCATTGAAAAATGGTCCCTGCACTCCAACAGGCAAAACACTTCTAGAGTCATTTATCTTTTTTCTAACTGTGTAAAAAATATTAGCCACATCCTTAGGAGGGCTGCTATCTTTTACTTGGAAAATAATAGTGGACTCGCCAGGATGAGAAAAGCTTCTAATTTTGTCAGCGTAAGGTACTTCCTGAAGAATTTTCTCAATCTTATCTGCGACCTGGTCAGACATTTGGGTCGCAGTGGCCCCTGGCCACATCGTATGAATAACCATCACCCTAAAAGTAAATGGCGGATCTTCATCTTGCCCTAACTGAAAGTAAGCCCCAATCCCCAACACCATTAGAGCAACCATCAAGTAACGAGTCAAAGAAGCATTAACAATCGCCCAACGCGATAAGTTGAATTTTCCGAAACTCATTTAATTCGCCTTGTCTTTTAATGCAATGCGAACTTTTTGGCCAACATTTAAAGCATGCCAACCTGTAGCGATTACCACATCACCATTAGCTAAACCGGACAATACAGGCACACTACTTTCATCAGCCTGACCTAGCTTAAGTTGCACCAATTCCAATACACCAATGGAATCAGAACCAGCATCTAACTTCAATTTAAATACGGACACGCCATCACTATGTATAGCCGTTGTAGGCAAATATATCTGATCTTTATTCGTTTTCTTTTGTGCTATTTTCTTTTCCGTAACCACTACTTTTGCTACCACATCCGTTGAGCTAACAGATTGCCCTAATTGCAATTTAATATCGCCCACAACCCCTTGATCTGGTGCTCTTAAAGTCACAAACCCCAACTGATCTAATGATTGCTCATACTTGGCTCTAGCTCCCTCGATCACTGCAACACGACGCTCAAACTCAGAGGCAGAAATAAAATTTTTATCTCTTAAATCAGAATAGCGGCGGAAATCGCCCTCTGCTGACTGGAGCTCAGCTTTTGCAGCTCGATAGCTCGTTAAGGCAGAAGACTCTGCCATAGACATACTTGTTGGCATCACACGAGCCAAAGCTTGACCAGCGATTACCTTATGCCCTTTAGAAACCAAAATCTCTAAAACTTTGCCAGAGGCATCAAAAGTTAAAGCATCTGGATTTTTGGAATATGAAGAAGTAGTAGCGGGTTCACTAACCTGGCCAACAACGACAACTTTAACAAGGCGCGGCAATGGCGCATCATCAGATTTAGCTCCGCAAGCAACTAGCAGAGAAATGATTAATGTAGATAAAGTAGTTTTAAATATTCTTGAATTCATTCTCAGATTTTAGTCCAAGAATCTCGAAATTATCTAGGGTTCAAGGCAACTTAAAGCACTCAAAAGGAAACAAAATCGCTTGACTTTTAAGTGCTCAGGATAGCAAAAACACCTCTAAATTGGCTCAGAATTAAACCTGCTGAGCCAGCATATAGAGATTCGTTGACCTAGCACCAGAGCGACAAAACGCCAATACAGGGGCCGGCATCGTTGACAGTAAACGAGCCATTTCTTGAGCCTGCTCCAAGGTAATCTGACCGCTTACTACGGGCAGATAAGCATAGTTCAAACCAAGCGCTTTTGCAGCAGCCTCAACTTCAGCATTTAAGGGCTGAGTTGCTCCACCCTCACCATCTGGACGATTATTGATAATTGACTTATAACCCTGGCGAGCAATTTCCGCCACATCCTCCGGCATGATTTGCCCCAAAGTTCCGAACTGCTCGGTATGACAAGCGATTTGAAGTGGCATGCCACATCCTCCATTTGAATAATTTGAACTACCACTAGCAATAACTGGCTCACAAGGCGGCGGCAACATTCTCCAGTTTAAATATTTCATCGCAAGTGCGGCACCAACCACAAATCCAATAAAAGCAATAAATGAGCTTATTGCCAGAGTTGAAATTCCAGCTAAACCTTGACCAATTGTGCAACCTAATGCGGTAACACCCCCAACCCCCATCAAAACTCCGCCCAACAAATGATTAGCGGTGTCTTCAGCGTTTCTGAATGTTTCCCAGTGAAATGTTCTAGTAATCAATGAATAAACAGCAGAACCAACCACCAAACCAATAACAGAAACAATTCCCAAAGTTAATTTCTTGCTTACATCGCTAAAGAACGTTAACCACTCAATCAGGTATGCATAAGGTGCCACAAAAGTTAAGCTTTCCATCCGACCAGAGTTTGTCGAAACAAACACCTCTCCTAATGTATTAGGATCTTCCGCAACGTAACCTAGCTGACCTGAAATCCACCATATAGCCAAGATAGCACCGCCAACACCAAGTCCGGCCAAAAAGTTATTTAATGTCCAAAAATGTTTCTTTGATAAAGCAAATAAAATGAAGGCCCCGCCTAATACCGAAGCAATTAATAATTGAAGGACCTCTTTAGATACACCCAAAATCGGTGATAAAACACTAGGCAAATCTTGTGTTGTTGTTAATGTGAAAAAGACTGTATCCACAGTATTAACCCGCAACACACCAAAAATCCCTTTTAGAGTCATATAGGAAGAAAGGGCTAGCGTCAAAAACACAACTAAAGACTTCAAGCTACCACCACCAATTCGGACCAATGTTTTGCTACCGCAACCAGAGGCAAGCACCATACCAAAACCAAACAATAGACCACCAACAATTGTTGATAGCCAAGTAATTTTGGACCCGGTATAAATGGATTTTCCTGAATCAATCAAACCTGTGGAAGTTAAAAAACCAACTCCAATAATGGCAACTCCCATTGCCATCAACCACTGGCGCATACGAGTCCACTCCCCCATAACAATCACATCAGTAATTGCACCCATCGTGCAAAAACGAGTTTTCTGCATAACAATTCCCAAAATAACTGTTACAGCAAATGTGCTCCAAAGCACTTGTGATTGAATAAGAGCTAAATTAATTTCTGGCATGATCTCTAAACCTTATAAGCCTAGTATTTTATGGCATTTTTATAGGTTCAGATGGAATCTTTAAATAAGCTTGATCATCGAATCTAGGAACCCAATTGGGTCTATAAATAACAAAAACCGCCAAAAGCATCCCCGAGAGAGACCCTTCTGTAAAAGACAAAATAATTAATGTCACCAACCAATCCGTCATATCCATAGATAAACCTGCTACGGTAGGTAACATCGTCTGCTGCGCCACCATCAAAATAACTCCCGGCACAATCACACTTAATACGCCAGCCACATAGCCATGGCCTAGAATAAAAATAAATAAATGTTTAGGAAAAAACTTAGAAATAATCTGCATGGCGCCACATGCTGTGATTGCTGGCAAGACGCCTAGAATAAAAAACTGCTTTAAAGCCTGATCAATACCCCAAGAACTCACCAATGCAACCAGAGCCGTCACAAAGGCTAGCATCACAATCGCTGGTCTAACCCCGTACATGGCCACCAACAAAGAAGCCCCAAAAAATTGAAATGAAAGTCCTACCAAGGTTTCTGCTGCCATCCCTGACATATTGGCTTTAATGTTCCATGCAAGCCCTAAAGCCAATACCCCACCCACAACAGAAGGGAGGACTGTCGGTTTAAATAAAATCCTCCAGTGAGCCCCCGACAAAGCCCACCCCAAGACTAGACCAGAAAGAACTAAATAAACCCCGGTCACATAGCCCCCTCTAATGTTTTAGCGGTTAAACACCAAACCCTGGATTACCTTTGATACCTTCAATTTTTGGCATATTAAGAGACTTAGCTTTCACAGTTTTAATGTCTCGTAAATATTTAGACATCACATCCCAAATGGGCTCACCACCTATAGCCTTAGCTTCCTCTGCCACCGGAGCCCAGCCTGCCACCTTATAAGACTTATTTGGATCAATTAGTTGACCACGTAGCATCATGTTATTAATTCGTTTACCAGCCTGCGCCGTGGGATTAATATCATATTGAAGCCCACCCACACGTACCATATCACCGCCTTGCTGATAATAAGGATCTGGGTTAAATAAGTTATCAGCCACGTCCTCTAAAATCGTTTTAATCATCTCACCACTCATGGTGCTAACGGTTGTCCAAGGATAAGTAATAGCTGTTTGATCTAACAAATGCTCCATCGTAATAGCTTGACCTGGTAATAGCGATGTACCCCAACGGAAACCCGGTGAAAAAGCTATCTCGGCATTCTTCACCGCCATTAACCCATCTAGAATTAACTGATCAAAACTGCCATTGAAATTGCCTCGCCTATACAACAACCCTTCCGTTACCGCTAACTTCTCAGAAAGTTTTGACTCAAAAGGAGCTCTCATTTTGCTAATCAACTGATCCATAGCAGAATCAGCCGGAATCATTTCAGAAAACACAGGTAATAATTTATAGCGGAAATCACTAACCTTTCCAGCGTTCACTTTGAAGTCTAAAACACCCAAATATTTACCATTTGATCCAGCATTGGTGACCAAAGTCACACCACTAGCATTCTTCACTTTAACTGGCGTTGGCACACCATCATGCGTATGACCACCCATGATCGCATCAATACCCGTTACGCGGCTAGCCATCTTAAGATCCACGTCCATACCATTGTGCGATAACACTACAACAACCTTAGCCCCTTTGGCACGAACCTCTTGCACCATTTGCTGCATATGCTCTTCTTGAATACCAAATGTCCAATTAGCGACCATATAACGAGGATTAGCAATTGGTGTATAGGGGAAAGCCTGACCAATGATGGCCACTTTCACACCATTCATTTCACGGATAACATAAGGATCAAATACTTGATCACCAAAATCATTAGTCTTAATGTTTTGCGCTAAAAAAGAAACCTTACCTTTAAAGTCTTTTTCAACAATCTCTTTAACCCGCTCCTCACCAAGTGTCATCTCCCAATGAGGCGTCATGATGTCAACACCCAAAGCCAAACAAGCATCCACCATATCTTGGCCATTAGTCCATAGAGCCGTACCCGACCCCTGCCAAGTATCACCACCATCAAGCAATAAAGCGCCAGGTCGACTAGCCTTCATTTTCTTAACTAAGGTTGCCAAATGGGCAAAGCCACCAACCTTACCGTATGTAGCTGCCGCTTTTTCAAAATCCAAATAAGTGAACGCATGCGCCTCTGGCGTTCCAGGCTTAATGTTATGAGCCTTTAATAAATGCTCCCCCACCAAATGGGGCGTCTGCCCAAACTGAGAACCAAAACCTAAATTGACATCAGGTTCGCGAAAATAAATAGGTTTTAACTGCGCATGGCAATCTGTGAAATGCAAGAAATGGACATTACCAAAACGAGGCAAATCATAAAATTTATTAGCTGCAACTTGCGCACTTGCATAGTCAGTATTTAAAACCATACCTCCAGCAGAGGCTACGGCTAATACCTGCAAAAATTCTCGGCGATTCATTGACATAAAGATGTCCTTTAAAAAATAAAAAAGCCGCCATACTTTTAATATAGCGGCCCAGTTTTAACCCATTACTGGTTAACAGGAGACTTAGGATCTAACAACAATGACATCACATGACGCATTTGCTGCTCATTTAATAACTTATAGTGTCCAATGCGCGGCATATTGCTACATGCGTTATAGGCTTTAGAGTTATAAATCTTTCCCCAAGTGTACTGAACAACTGCTTCAGAGTTGCCGCGCAACTTGCCATAATTCCACAAGGATGGCCCGATGGAGCCATGAGAAATTTCTTTTTTATCAATTTGATGGCAGTTATAACAACCCCCACCAACAACCGTATCAGCTTTATCTGTCCATGTTGCACCTCGGCCACTTTGAGCAATTGCCTCACCCTCTTTCCAGTCACCGAAGTACTGGCCATTAGCAGGTAATTTAATCGTCGCTAAGTTAGCCTTCTCAATTGCTTCACGTTTCTTAGGATCGCCTTTACCAGCAAGATTTACTGGATCAGAACAAAATTTTTGCGTTTCATCCTGATCTAATCGATCCATGGTTGCAATACCGTTTGCCTTAAAGCTCTCACTATGCATTTTTTCAAAATTGCTTTGAGCTGATGCAAATGATGTAGATAAAGCTATCAAGATAGCAGGGATAACTAAGGTTAGTTTTTTCATTTTATGTCTCCTCTGCAATTAACGCTTCAGCCCAGGGGTATTCATCTCACCACCTTTAGCGTTAACGCCCATATAAACGGACAAAGCAATCGTCACATCAGAAATGTAAATCGGCTCTGGGAATCTTTGTTGGCGATAACAATCATTTAGACGACGCTGCATTGTCCAGAAATTACCGCTAGACACTCTGTAAGCTGGCCAGTACCCAAAACCTAAAGCAGCACCTTTTTGCTCTGTTAGATTAGGCAAATCTTGCAGACGAATACGTTTGTTGTTTTCACCATGGCAAGAGGCACAAGAAAAGTCCATTGGCCCACCCTGAAAATAAAAAGCTTTCTTACCCATCTCATACATTTCTTTTTCTTTAGGGTGCTTATTTGGCACATTAATCTTCATGCCTTTAGAGTGCGTCACCACGTAAGCCACAATCGCCTCAACATCTTTACGCTTACCTTTTTCAAAGCCTGCGTTAATAATTTCCTTTGCATCGTAACCTTGCAATTTCTCCATACAAGTAATGATGCGAGACTCTAAATCTTGAACTTTATTGGTATCTTTAAAATATCTTGGCAACTCTGCAGCAGCCCCTTTAACAATCCCTGGGCCTTTACCTAAGTCGCATTTCTCTAAGGTGGCATTTTTAGGACCCATGGGCTGCTTCCAAATCTCCTCGCCTGCAGCTTCATAGAGCTCCGCAGGATTGCCATCAGCAATCATTTCGCGGTATTTAGCAATTTCATCGGTAGCACTTTGCGCCATTGCTAAACCAGCAATCAAACTCAAAGATGCCAAGAAAATACTTTTCAATCTAGTCATGTCACACCCCTCTTGAGAAAAAACCCCGCAACTCCATAAGAGCTAAGCGGGGCTCTCATCTACATACAAAAATTAGCTAATCTTAGCTTCGTCTGTACGCTTATCGTTTCTGTTGTCTACCCAAGTAATGCTAACAGTGTCACCCTTAGCGCCACCTTTAAATTTAAAATTTAAAAATGGATCTTTAGATACAGCTGTACCAAACTGGCCTTCAAATACAACCTTACCTTTGCAAGTTGCTGTCACAGTCGTAATGTGATGGGCTGGAATCACTTTGCCAGCAGGGTCTTTACGCTGACCTGTTTCCATATCGTGCTTCATTAAAACTTTTACATCTACCACGCCGCCATTCTCTTGGGCTCTTACGCGCATTGGATCTGCCATGTTATTTCCTTTCAATACTTATTAATGATTGACCAAGTCATGCGCGCATTAACCGCCGCAACCACCTAAAGTCACTTTAACTTCTTTTGTAGTTACATACCACTTACCATCAGCCTTGACTAAGGCATGCACATTAGATGTTTGAGCCATCTTCACGCGTGAAGCTACAAAAGGCTCTGTATCAGCCGTCATCAAAAATTGTGCCGCTAAAGCACTTGGATTCTTCTCAACCAAAATAGCAATTTGCTGTGTCTTAGGCAAAGTTGTTGTTACTCCCACAGGCACAACAGCACCATTTTCAGCGATATCTGGAGCATTAATCGTTACAGCTGATGATTTATCGGCAGACGAACCTCCCAATGCCTTCAAAACATCATCCAATGATTTACCATCAAAAGCAGCTTTATTCCAATCAGCAGCTTGCGCCTCTGAAATTAGCCCTGTTGCGGCCATCAAACCAATAATTGCTGTTAATCGCAGCGCTTCACGACGCTTAAGGTTCATTTGAACTCCTCATAAAAATAACTAATTTCACAACATTCTTAATACTAATACTTTATTGACCAGTTAGCACCCATCTTACTAAAGTATCAATATCTCCATCAGGTACATGGGCATGAGGTGGCATCGGAATCGCTCCCCATACACCCGCACCACCCAACTTAACCTTTTGATTCAATTTTTTCATGGCATCGGCCTGCCCCTTGTACTTTGCCGCTATTTCTGAAATAGCTGGCCCAATCGCTCTACTCGCTGGAGCATGGCAAGTTGCACAATTATGTTTCTTGAACAAACCTGCAGGAGTAACAGATTCTGCACCGGCTGATGTCAAAACAAACCCACCTTTTTCAGGAAGCTTATTTGCTGGCGGCTTACTCGTATCAGCCCCTCTAAAAGCTCCAAATGACCTATTTTGCAAAGCCAAATTATCATGGGCATTTCTAGCGTAATCAGGTAATGTTGAACCAATCGTTACATGCTTAGAACAATCGCTCATACAAGCTGTAGCTTTGACATCAGGTTTACCACCTTCATTCCATAAGCCGTGTGATTGAGTCATACCATTACGGTTAGGCATTAGCTTTTGAACTTCGGCAATATTCTGATCACTTAAAGTAAAGTCATCTGGAACAATTTCAGCCATGCTCAAAACATAACCAAGCACTGCATAGGTGTCATCCACAGTTAATGTTCTTGGAGCGTTCCAAGGCATAGCACGATGAATATAATCCCATAAGGTTGAAACAGTTGCCACCTTCATTAAAGTTGTTCGCTGTGGTTGTTTCGGATTTGTTAACGAAGCTACGCGACCAGTCTGCATATCCTCTTTGGTAGTTCCACCAACAATCGGTGTAAACACCTCATTAGATTCACCAAAAGTACCATGACAAGATGCACAACGACTCTCCCAGACTTCTTGACCTCTAGCAGTTGTACCTGAGCCTTTTGGTAAACCCTTAAAATCTGGGCGCACATCAATATCCCATGCAGCGACTTCATCCTTGGTTGCCTGACGTCCAATACCTTCATATTTAGCTTGTGCCAAAGATAAAGTTGAAAAAGATAACAACACCCCCACCAACAATAATTTGCGCATCAATGGATTAGCCAACTTGTACATTGCTTAGCTCCCCATTGACATCAAGCTTCCATGCTTGGATTGAATTATTGTGATAAATCGAACGCGTACCACGCACCTCACGCAATTGTTTGATCATCGGCTGTACGTAACCAGTCTCATCAGTTGCTCGAGACATCAATATCGCAGGTGAACCATCCCATGTCCAATCCATATTGAAGCGCGTCACAGCCTTAGATAAAACTGGGGTCTCTAGTCTTGCTCGTTTCCAGTTGTTACCACCATCAACGGAAATATCTACATTTTTAATTTTTCCTCGGCCAGACCAAGCAAGACCTGTGATGTTATAGAAACCTTTATCCAGTAACTGCTGACCACCTGACGGTGTTGTAATCACAGATTTACATTCTTGAATAGTCGTGTACTGACGATGTAAACCATTTGGCAACAAATCAATATAGTGAACAGCTTCATCTTTCGAGGCATAAGGCATATCCCCTACCTCTAGGCGGCGTAACCATTTCACCCAACTCACCCCTTGAATACCAGGAACCACTAATCGTAATGGATACCCATTTTCAGGCCTAAGCATTTCACCATTCATAGCCCAGCAAACAAGAACATCCTTCAAGGCAGCATCCATAGGAATAGTTCTTGTCATGCCAGAACCATCTCCACCCTCTGCCAAAATATATTTACCTTTTTTAAGATCAGCCCCACACATATCCAACAAGGTTGATAACGGTACGCCAGTAAATTCACAACAAGACAACATGCCGTGCGTATATTGAACGCTCGGTACAGCAACGTTACCCCACTCCAAACCAGTATTCGCACCACACTCAATAAAGTGAATTCTAGAAACAGCAGGCAAACGCATCAAATCATCCATGGTGAATACTTTTTCCTCTTTCACCAGACCATTAATCATCAAACGATGCTGCGCAGGGTCAATGTCATACCAACCTTGATGATGGCGCTCAAAATGCAAACCGCTTGGGGTAATGATGCCAAAGAAGCCTTGTAATGGCGCAAAAGCCACAGATGCAGCAGACACTCGGGTCAAACCAGGAGATTCGCGACGCTGAAGTGCAGCCTCCCACTGTGATGGCATGCCATAAGGACGAGCAGCCACAGGCTGACCTAAAGTGGTCTGCCATGACTGCTTTTCTAAAATAACTTTTTCACCCTCTGCAGCATCGACAGAACCTACAACTCCACCGGTTGCCGCTGCACCTAGGGCAGTTAAAAAACTTTTACGCAAAAAACCGCGTCGCGTCTCATCCATACCATTTTCAGCAACATCGGCAAATAAATCTTTGCTGACATAATTTTCTGGCGCTTTTTTCACCCGACCGAACTGCGTCGTTTTTTTTCTAACTGTCACAAAACCCCCAATAAGATGCGCTCACTAAATATGCTATTTAGCTTTTGAATGATTATTCATCTTTATAGATAATTTTGAAATAAATTAATGTTGAAAACAGCTTATTAATTTCATTTTTAGGGAAAGTCCTAGTGATTTTCAGTTCACAGTTAGAAGCTTTATCTAACTAAACAAAACAAAAAATACTCACTTAGACAAAGCCACTAAACATAATTTAAATAAAGATTCATTGACCTCAGATATGATTCAACGACACAATGAGTCATCAGATGCACCAAGCTTTCTCATAAGGTAAATATATGCAAATGAAGCGCAGAAATTTCTTCAAGCTATTCGCAGGTGGCGCCAGCGTTGTGTTACTGCCGCAAGTAATTGAATTTGCAAAAGCTGCTGAAGATTTTATTAAAGGTCCGCCAGTCAAAGATCATCCCGCCAAACAATTAAGCAAACATGTTTGGATGATCTATTCGCCAGATGGATTTCCCACGGCAGAGAATCAAGGCATGATGGCTAATATCACTTTTGTAATAACTAAAAGAGGTATCGTGATATTAGACTCAGGCGCCTCCGTACAAATTGGTGAGATGGTCATAAGAATGATCAAGAAAGTCAGCAATCAGCCTGTTATTGCCATTTTCAATTCACACTACCACGGCGACCACTTTCTAGGCAACCAAGCTTTTGTAGAGGCTTATGGAAAAAATATTCCTATCTACGCCCACTCCTACACGCTTGAACAAATTAAAGGTATCGAAGGCAATACTTGGCGTAACTTAATGGAACGCTGGACTAATCAAGCAACAGCAGGAACAATCGTATTTCCACCAACACATGCAGTGAAGAACGGTGATGTTTTTGATTATGGTGACATTCACATCAAAGTACATCACTATGGCATTGCTCACACCCCTGGTGATATATGCATGGAAGTCATAGAGGACAAAGTAACACAGGTAGGAGATATCGCCATGGATGGTCGCATTGCCAATATTGATGACGGCTCTTATTTAGGCACTTTTAAAACATATAAAGAAATTACTCAAGCAGCAGGCGATCAACTTTGGATTCCAGGACATGGGAATCCAAAGAAAACATTACTGAATGAGTATGGAGAATTTTTGGCAGGCATTTACGAATCCTGCGTTCAAGCAGTTAAGGATGGCAAAGATCCTAGCCAAGCTAAAGCCATGGTTTTAAAAGATCCGCGCGTTATTAAATATGCTAAAAACACAAAGGGCTTTGAAACCAATATTGGTAAATACACAAGTCTTGCCTACCTAGAAGCAGAAAAGGAAGCTTTTTAAGCTTCCTTTTTTAGATATCCCAGTTAGTAACTAAATCAGTCCGTTAACCCAGGCAAAAGGTCATTTTTAATATCTTCGATATTCTCAAGCCCTACAGCAATTCTCACTAAACCATCCGTAATACCAGCGGCCAATCTAGCCTCTTCTGAAACCCTAACATGAGTTGTTGTTGCAGGATGAGTAATGGTGGTTCTAGTGTCACCTAAATTAGCTGTAATCGATAACAACTTAGTACCGTTAATTAATTTCCAAGCAGCTTTCTTTCCGCCCTTTAATGTAAAAGACAAAATCGCACCGCCCATTTTTTGCTGACGCTGCGCAATCTCATACTGTGGATGTGATTTCAAGCCAGGGTGATAAACACGTTCAACCGCAGGCTGCTGCTCCAACCATTGCGCCAAATGAAGAGCCGATTCACTTTGCTTTTCAAGACGAAGACTTAAAGTCTCCAATCCTTTAAGAATGACCCAAGCATTAAATGCTGACAAAGTTGGCCCAGCTGTTCGAACATAAGGAAATACCTTCCCCATCACAAATTCATTACTACCAACAATCGCACCACCTAAGACGCGACCCTGACCATCTAAATACTTAGTCGCAGAATGTATCACCACATCCGCACCTAATTCCAATGGTTTTTGTAAAGCAGGTGTGCAAAAACAGTTATCAACGGCATAGATTGCTCCAGCTGCTTTAGCAATTTTTGCAATCGCAGCAATATCCGCCACCTCTGTAAGTGGATTAGAGGGAGTTTCTAAAAAGAATAATTTTGTATTAGGCTTAACCGCTGCTTTCCAAGCGCCCAAATCAGACATATCAACATAGGTAGTTTCAATACCGAACTTACCTAAAATAACACTGAACAGTTGAATGGTTGCCCCAAAAACAGACCGTGAACAAATCACATGATCACCAGCCTGTAAATGTGCCATAGCCACAGTCATGATTGCAGACATACCAGATGAAGTGGCGATACAAGCCTCGCCACCCTCGAGCGCTGCCAAACGATCCTGAAACATCGCCACAGTAGGATTAGTAAAACGCGAATAAATAAAACCTTTTTCAGCGTTAGCAAAACCTTCAGCCGCATCTTCTGCTGTATCAAAACAGAAACTAGATGTCAAAAACATTGCTTCGGAATGTTCATTAAACTCTGTGCGACGCACCCCTGCCCGAACACCCAAGGTATCGACATGAAGATTTTTAAGGTCAGAAGGATTTCTTTTTTTATTACTCATGCTTAGATATTACTCTTGTGAAGCTAAATGCAAATGTAATTGTGAGCGCGCCAAGTCTGAACTCTCTTCAGGTTGCCGATCAGCCAAAGCTTTAGGCGTATTGCGAGAAGCCTCTAAAGCATCCAAATAAGACTCGGTAATATCACCTGTAATGTACTTACCATCAAAACAAGAGGCATCAAAATTCTTAATTGCTGGATTGATATCCTGGATAGCACGCTTTAAATCTTCAACATCTTGATAAATTAACTCATCAGCACCAATCATTTTGGTGATTTCTTCATTGGTTCGGCCATAAGCAACTAACTCACTACGTGTAGGCATATCAATACCATACACATTTGGATAGCGAACAGGAGGTGCCGCTGAAGCGAAGATTACTTTCTTAGCTCCCGCATCTCTAGCCATCTGCACAATCTCATAAGAAGTTGTGCCGCGCACAATTGAGTCATCCACAATCAACACGTTCTTATCTTGGAACTCTAAACGCATCGCATTAAGTTTTTGACGAACAGACTTCTTGCGCATCGCTTGACCCGGCATAATAAAAGTTCGGCCAACATAGCGATTCTTAAAAAAGCCTTCACGGTAAGGAACCCCCAGCAACTTAGCAACCTGCATCGCTGCAGGACGACTTGAATCGGGGATAGGCATAACAACATCAATTTGAGAAACGTCTGTTTCTCTAGCAATTTTTTTAGCTAAATAATTACCCATCAACAAACGCACGTCATAAACGGTTACACCATCAATACATGAATCTGGACGCGCCAAATAAACATATTCAAAAATACAAGGTGCAAGAGTTGCCGTATCAGAACATTGCTTACTTTGAAGCTGTCCGTCTAAACCAATAAAAATCGCCTCTCCTGGCACCACATCTCTGACGAATGCGAATCCTAAACCTTCCAAGGTTACTGACTCAGAGGCAATCATCCATTCAGGGCCTTTAGGCGTATCTAAACGACCAATACATAAAGGACGAATACCAAATGGATCACGAAAAGCTAGCAAACCATAACCAGCAATCAACGATACGACTGCGTAAGAGCCTTTTAGACGTTGATGAACCTTTGCTACCGCGCCAAAAGCTGAAGCAGCATCTAAAGCAATACTGTCTGTGGCGCGCTGTAACTCATCAGCTAAAACATTTAAAAGAACTTCTGTATCAGAGTTAGTATTAATGTGGCGGCGATCACGGTAAAACATCTCATCACGTAATACTGATGCATTCGTTAAATTACCGTTATGAGCCAAGATAATGCCAAAAGGCGCATTCACATAAAAAGGTTGCGCTTCTTCTTCACTACTCGCCGACCCAGCAGTTGGGTAACGAACCTGACCAATACCTGCATTACCAGGAAGGCTACGCATATTACGCGTGCGAAAAACATCACGCACCATGCCGTTTGCTTTATGCATACTAAATGAACTGCCGTTCATAGTAGCTATACCAGCAGCATCCTGACCGCGATGTTGCAACAGCAACAATGCGTCATAAAGTAACTGATTAACAGGACTATTGCCTACTGCACCGACAATACCGCACATAAAAACCTCTACCTTTTAAAACTTACTTCTTCAACTGACCAGACACCTGATCAGCCCATTCATCTGGTAACCAAGCTTTAGCCATCCCTGTCAATAATTCAATAGCAGGTAATGACCATGCATTGCGCCATTCATTGGTATTAGTGATATTCGTTAAAGCAGCAAGGCTACTTAAAATAACAATCACCAAAATACCTCTTAAACAACCAAAACCCAAACCTAACAAACGATCCATAGGGCTCAAGCCAGCTTGCTGCAAAACTTTTGCCAAAAAACGACCGGTCAACGCACAAATAATCATCGTGCAAATAAATAAGATAACAAAGCCAAGTGCCAAGCGGGTCATCTCACCACCAGGAACACCAGTTAACCACTCATTCGCCAACCAAGTCGCATAGTGGTAACCAACCCAAGCGGCAGCTACCCAGCCTACCAACGCTAATATTTCCCGAACAAATCCGCGCCAAATACCAAGCAATGCCGAAATAGCCAAGATGGATCCGGCAACAATATCGACTAATGTGAAATGAAGATTCATATTGGGTCGATATCCTTAATCAGTTACTCTGACTTTTGCTCAACGATTTTCGGGCTTAACCCAATATAGCGGATTTTCTTTTCTGCGGCATCAGCACTTGCCTTATCTGCATAAGGCCCTGATCGCAACAAATACAATTTCACACCCTCTTTATTATTTTTGGTATCTAGATAAGTGGAAACTTTTTGCTCTTTTAATTTGGTCTGCCAGTTTTTAACTCTAGCCTCTGAGGAAAACGCGCCAATCTGAATAATAAATTTACCTGTACTAGCCTTTGAGTCTGATTTGCGATCCTCCAAGATCGTTAAAACCTCTTCACCTTTATCCAAGGTTTTTGCTACCGCAGGGGATTTATCAACAGACTTATCTGCAGCTTTCTCAGACTTAGATTCTTCTTTCTTTGTCTCAACTACATCTTTGCTATCTTTTTTAGGCTCTTCAACTTTCTTTTCAGATTTCTCATCCGAAGCCTTTTCATTTTTTGAGCCAGGCTGAATAATTTGAATAACGACATCATTGTTATATTGCTTTGGCTTTGAATCAAAAATCAAAGGCAAGCCAACGACGGCAACAAATACTAAAAATACAGCGCCAATTAAGCGATGTCGAGCGCGCTGACGCTCAGGATCTTCTGTCAAAGTATCCTCAGTAGGATAACTATCTTTAGCTTGGGAGCGATTGAAAAATGGTAGGCGCATTAACTAATAATCTAGGTTTAAAGTTGTGTCATATTTAATGAGCTTTTGCATTTCGATAAGCCAACACACCAGCAACGGTATAGAAGGATCCGAATACCGTAATTCTATCACCCTCGCCCGCTTTTTTTAGCGCTGCTTGATAAGCAAGTTCAGGATTTTTAAAGACTTCTACCCCGGCATCCTTGCCCTCCTGAAAGCCAAGCGCCTTTAAACGCTCTGCTAACTCCACCCCTCGAGCGGCTCTGTCAGTCGGTAAGTCACAAAAATACCAAAAATCTACCTTACCCATCATAGGCTTTAGAACACCGTCAATATCCTTATCAGCCATAGCTCCAAATACAGCCAAGGTATAGGGGTGATATGCCATATTCTCTAAATTCTGAGCTAAAGCAGCACTTGCGTGAGGATTATGAGCCACATCTAAAATAATGGTAGGTTGGCCAGGGAGGACCTGAAAACGGCCAGGTAACTCAACCCAAGCCATCCCATTTCGAATTTCCTGAGCGCCTACCGGCAAACGATCTCTGACAGCTGTCAAGGCGGCAATCACGGCAGAAGCATTCAATAGCTGATTTGCTCCTCGCAAAGCTGGATAACCCAACCCCGAGAAACGACGCCCCCGGCCAGCCCACCCCCACTGCTGCTTATCACCCTGAAAGTTGTAATCTTTGCCCAACAACCATAAATCGGCGCCGATTTCTTGAGCATGATCAATTAATGATTGTGGCGGCACAGGGTCGCCACAAACAGCGGGTTTTTCAGTTCTAAAAATACCCGCTTTCTCAAACCCTATTTTTTCTCTCGTATCACCAAGGAAACCAACATGATCAATATCTACGCTTGTCACAATGGCACAGTCGGGATCAATGATATTGACAGCATCTAGTCGCCCACCTAAACCGACTTCTAAAATCACTGCATCTAAACCAGCCTTTGAGAATAAATGCATGATGGCTAATGTTGTGAACTCAAAATAAGTCAAACTTGGCGGGTTAGGCAAAGATGAGCGCGCCTTTTCAACAATCTCGAAATGCTCTAATAACAGAGCATCCCCGACCATCTGGCCATTAATACGAGCACGCTCATTAAATTTAAGGAAATGTGGTGATGTATGACAACCTACTTTATAAGAGGCTGCCAAAAGAATACTTTCGAGTAAAGCGCAGGTAGATCCCTTGCCATTTGTGCCTGCCACCGTAAAAATAAGCGCATCAAAATGTAATCCGAGTGCATCCTTCACTCGCGTAATACGCTCCAACCCCATATCAATACCAACAGGGTGCGCTTGCTCTAAATGTTGCAACCAATCATCTAGATTTTGAAACGTAGCCGGCAACTTTAAAACTTAAGCAACAGAATCAGAAGGCAGCTTTAACAACAAAGCCAAAAGATCTGCAATTTCTTTGCGCATATTCCGACGATCAACAATCATGTCAATCCCGCCTTTTTGCAACAAAAACTCAGATCTTTGGAATCCTTCTGGAAGCTTTTCCCTCACAGTCTGTTCAATCACACGAGGTCCAGCAAAACCAATCAATGCTTTGGGCTCAGCCATGACAACATCACCCATAAAAGCGAAACTAGCTGAAATACCACCCATCGTTGGGTCAGTTAAAACGCTGATGTAAGGCAAACGTGCATGAGCCAATTGAACCAACATAGCATTTGTTTTAGCCATCTGCATAAGAGATAACAAACTCTCTTGCATACGAGCACCACCCGTTGCGCTAACGCAGATAAATGGCACCTTTTGCTCTAAGGCAGTTTGTGCGCCACGAACAAAACGTTCGCCAACCACAGAGCCCATTGAGCCACCCATAAACTCAAACTCAAAACAAGCCACCACAACAGGTATCGTATGAATCGACCCTGACATAACAACCATGGCATCAGTTTCACCCGTCGTATCAACGGCATCTTTTAGACGGTCTGGATATTTCTTAGTGTCTTTGAACTTAAGAGCATCAACTGGCAAAACTTCCTGACCAATTTCATGGCGTCCCTCTAAATCTAATAACTTATCTAAACGCTCACGCGCATTGATGCGCATATGGTGATCACATTTAGGGCAAACACGTAAATTAGATTCAATGTCATTGCGATACAGGACTGCCTCGCAAGATGGGCATTTAACCCATAGACCTTCCGGAACACTTTTACGTTGAGAAGGGTCCGTATGTTGAATACTTGGTGGGAGTAGTTTGTCGATCCAGCTCATATTTATTTATCCAACGCCTCGCGTATATCCCTTAGGAATCTTTCCAGAGATTGTAACCTGTCAGCAGGGGCTGCTTCCTCTAAAAGTTGCACAATTCGACTGCCAATAACGACGGCATCAGCAGTTTTTCCCACAGCCACAGCGGAAGTAGCATCCCTAATGCCAAATCCTACCGCAATTGGCACCTCAGAAACCGCCCTAATTTGGGGAATAATGCTTGCGACAGCCTTGGTATCAAGATTAGCAGACCCTGTTACGCCTTTAAGAGATACATAATAGATATATCCAGAAGCCACTTTAGCGACCTGATCAATACGTTCTTGCGCAGATGTTGGCGCCAACAAGAAAATCGGGTCAATCCCAGCTAATTTACATTTTTGGGCAAAATCTTCACATTCCTCAGGAGGGTAATCAACTACCAAGACCCCATCCACACCAGCATCTTTAGCTATTTTTACAAAAATTTCAGAGCCCATGTGCTCAATAGGGTTGGCATACCCCATCAAAACGACTGGCGTGTGCTCATTGGTCTTTCGAAACTCTTTAACTATCTCAATACATCCTCTCAAACTCATGCCATGAGCCAAAGCTCTCTCAGAGGCACGTTGAATGACTGGGCCATCAGCCATCGGATCTGAAAATGGCACCCCCAGCTCAATCACATCCGCACCGCCCCTCACAAGGGCATGCAACAAATCTAAGGTAGCGGCTGGCTCAGGATCACCAGCCGTAATAAAAGGAACCAAGCCTTTACGTCCTTGAGCCTTTAGATCAGCAAATACTTTTGCAATTTTTGACATAACTTGTTCCTAAAACTTCAATCCAGATTCTTGTGCCACGGTATGCATATCCTTATCGCCACGCCCAGATAAATTCACCAATATCACCTTATCTTTCGGCAAACTAGGCGCTAACTTGCAGGCATAAGCAATCGCATGACTACTTTCAAGCGCAGGAATAATTCCCTCAATACGACAACAATCATGGAATGCTTTCAACGCTTCATCATCAGTAACAGCAACGTATTCCGCACGCTTAGAGTCTTTTAACCAGGCATGCTCAGGCCCCACCCCCGGATAGTCCATGCCTGCAGATACCGAGTGTGTCTCTGAAATCTGGCCATTCTCATCTTGCAATAAATAAGTACGGTTGCCGTGTAAAACACCTGGACTACCTGCCACGAGCGCGGCAGAGTGCTCTTTAGTATTTAGGCCATGTCCAGCAGCCTCCACACCAATCAAATGAACATCAGGCATATCAAGATAGGGATAGAAGATACCCATTGCATTGGAACCACCACCCACACAAGCAGTTACATAATCAGGTTGACGCCCAATCATCTCAGGCATTTGAACTTTGCACTCTTCCCCAATCACGCTCTGGAAATCTCGCACCATCATAGGGTAAGGATGAGGTCCGGCTACAGTACCAATGATGTAGAAAGTACTTTCTACATTGGTCACCCAATCGCGCATCGCTTCATTTAATGCATCCTTAAGAGTTTTTGTGCCAGATTCAACAGGCACAACCGTAGCTCCCAACAACTTCATGCGATACACATTCTGAGCTTGGCGCGCCACATCTACAGCACCTTGATAAACCACACACTCTAGACCTAAACGCGCACAAATCGTTGCGGTGGCTACACCATGCTGGCCAGCACCTGTTTCAGCAATAATCCGCTTCTTACCCATGCGCTTAGCCAACATAGCTTGGCCAATCACATTATTAATCTTATGTGCACCCGTATGATTCAAATCCTCGCGCTTTAAATAAATTTGCGCGCCACCCAAGACATCACTCCAACGCTTAGCGTGATAAACCGGTGATGGTCGCCCAACAAAGTGCTTAAGTTCGTAATGAAACTCTGCCAAAAACTCAGGATCATGTTGATATTTAGCATAAGTTTCTTTGAGCTCATTAAGCGCATACATCAAAGTCTCAGAAACAAATACCCCACCATAAGGTCCAAAATGGCCTTTTGCATCTGGAAAATCGTACATAGTCTTACCTCTACAGGGATGCAATGCTGGCATCAGCATTGCGAACAGCATCAATAAATGCCCGCATTAATTCTGGGCTTTTCTGACCTTTGGCTATTTCAATACTACTCGAAACATCAACGCCACAAGGTTTAAGGCGTGAGATTCCCTCGCCCACGTTGCGCGTGTTCAATCCACCACTCAAAACGACCCGATGCGCGTTTTCTTTTGCCCATAAATCCGGTATTAAAGACCAATCAAATGCATGTCCAGCCCCACCATACCCCTCAACGAAGGCATCTAGCAAAAAACCGGCTGCTTTCTCGTATTGTAGAGAAAAATCAACTAAGTTGAAGCCTTGTTTCATTCGGGCTGCCTTGACCCAGGGCATACCGTCGGCGACAGCCTCGCAACGCTCTGGACTCTCATCCCCATGAAACTGCCAAAGTGTCAGAGGCACGCGATCTTTAATCCTTTGCACTTCCTCATCACTAGGATTAACGACAAGGGCCACTGCATCCATACCGCCTGGCATCCTGCCGATTAGCGTAGCAGCAACCTCTGGGCTCACATACCTTGGACTTTGTGGATAAAAAACAAACCCTAATGCATCCACCCCCAACCCTACTGCGTCATCAACATCAGTAGATCTAGTGAAGCCACAAAGCTTAATTCTAGTTTTCCCAAGGGTATGTTTTAACAAGCCCATCATCAACTCACTTAAATAATGTTCTTGGCAAAAAACTGTTCGCCAAATTAGGTTCAGGTATCCCAAAGTGGCTAGGATAGCCTACTCTAGCCAAGTACAACCCATCAGCCATAAACGTCGGCGCAGCCAATTGACGGTTCTTTGCATCTAAAACCATTTTCAACCAATCTGGAGACTCTTTACCCAACCCCACAGTCAATAAACTACCAACCAAGTTTCTAACCATATGATGCAAAAAAGCATTGCCTTTGATAACAAAATAAATCCAAGGGCCCTCTTCAACAATTTCTAACTCATAAATTGTTTTAACCGGCGTCTTACTTTGACACTCAGAAGATCTAAAAGAACTGAAATCATGCTCACCAATCAAACAGCCTTTAGCGGCTTGCATGGCTTCCACATCCAGTAACTTTCCTTCTGGCAATAATAGACATCCAGCCCTCTCATGAACTAATGGCGCTGGGTAACTGCTAGTTAACAACGCATAACAATAAGTTCTCTCAAAAGCCGAAAATCTAGCATCAAAATCATCAGTAACCTCTCTAGCCCAAACAACTGCCATCGACTTAGGTAAGAAAGCATTAACACCTTTAACCCATGACTGCATCGGGCGATTAATATCCGTATCAAAATGAATAACTTGGCCTAATGCATGCACACCAGCATCTGTACGGCCAGCTGTTATTGTTTTAATAGGGTTGGCTAAAGAATCCCCCACAAAATCTAATAAGGCTTTTTCAAGATAATCCTGCACCGTATTGCCCCCCGGCTGGGTTTGCCAACCAGAAAAAGCAGCTCCGTTATATTGCAAACCAAGCGCGATACGCATATAGGACCTAGGAGGAACGCTGATCAATCTCAGCAAGAAGAGATTTAGCTTGAATAGTTAAATCAGGATCAACAAGACTGCTAACTGATAGCACCTCATCCAAAGCCCTACGAGCAGCACCAAAATCTTCAATGGTGACATAAGCTTTTGCCAAATTTAGTTTAACTTTTAAAGTTTCACTTGAAGGTAAATCAAGAGTGTCCACAGACAAATCAGCCGCTTTTTTAACAGGCGTTAAAGGCAAATCTAAATTAAGGGATGCAAATAATTTTGCAGCATGCTCTGGAATAGCAACTTCTTGAATGGGCTTCTTTGATTCAGCTCTAGACAACTTCAATAGAACCAGCAACGCTATAAAAATAAATATGGTAATAACAATCGGCCCAGCGTACGCTTTCCAATCATCCGAAGAAGTATGATTAGGGCCTTTCTCTTTGGCCTCAATCAAACGCTTTAAATCGGCAATATTTTTCTCAACTTCGATAACACGTTGCTTCGCTTCGGCAAGCGCGCGCTCCTGCACCAACAAATCCTCCATTTGGCGCTTGGCTTCACCAGTTAAACCTTCCGCTGGACCAACCCTTAAACGATCACCCATCAGTGCTGATTGAACAGATTGGGTCAAAGACTCATTTGATTTTCCAGAACGGTAAGCTTTATCAGCAACAACCATAATTTCTTTGGCCTCAGACTTAGGAACACTCTGAACCATCGCTTTACTTGGCATATTTAGCTCCGCACCCACCATCAAACGATGGATGCTTCCACCTGCAAACGCCTGTGGATTAGCTCTATAAAGCGCTATCAATGCTTGATCTAAAGACGCATCTTCAAAATTAGATAAGGCTTTACCAGCAAGATCCGTTAACGTATCACCCGCTTTAACCTGCACTTTAGATTGCTCACCAACCATCAAGGTATAAGCACGACGCAACAAACCTGCGGGCCAACGTAACTCAATCAAAGCATCTAAAAACACTTCATCTTGAGATAACTTCAAAACTTCGTAAGAGGTCAAACGAACAGCAATAGGCTCCTGCTTCCCGCCCCTAACCAGTACAACCCTTAATTGAGCCTGAGTGGCAGAAGAAACAATCCCTAAACGTTTATACGTCTCAGGAGTTGCCAAAGCCACCGTTAACTCCCTTAAAGAATCGATCTCACTAGTTTCAGCTGCAATCGCAATCTGAGCCTGCAATGGTTCATTTGGTTTCGATTGGATAGTTAAATTACCCAAACTTAAAGCACATGCTTGCCCCGTCACCAATAAAGCAACAAAACCGAGGGCAAGTGCACGGACTAAAAACAAATTAACGCTCCAACAAAATACGCAACATGCGGCGTAATGGCTCTGCAGCCCCCCACAACAATTGATCACCCACAGTAAAAGCACCTAAATAATCAGGGCCCATGGCCATCTTGTGCAAACGGCCAACAGGTACTGTTAATGTGCCAGTTACAGCAGCTGGAGTTAAATCGCGCTCAGTAATTTCACGATCATTTGGCACAACCTTAACCCAATCATTAGCGCCCGCCAAGATGCCTTCGATGTCACTTAACGGCACATCTTTTTTCATCTTGATAGTTAAACCTTGGGAATGGCAACGCATCGCGCCGATACGCACACATAACCCATCGATTGGAATACTTCCTGCTGAACGGAATGGCGGGTTACCCAAAATCTTGTTGCACTCAGAACCACCCTTCCACTCTTCCTTAGTCTGACCATGCTCAACAGGCACATCAATCCAAGGAATTAAGCTACCAGCCAAGGCCGTGTTACGGAAATTCTTTTTCGGAAAGCTAGCCGAACGCATTGTTTCCGCAACTTTGCGGTCAATATCCAAAATAGCTGAGGCTGGGTCTGCCAACTCTGCTTTAACAGCATCGTGCAAAGCACCCATTTGGGATAACAACTCACGCATATTTTGGGCACCAGCACCAGAGGCCGCTTGGTAAGTCATGGCACTCACCCACTCAACCAAGCCTTCACGGAATAAACCACCCATAGCCATCAGCATCAAGCTAACGGTACAGTTACCCCCAACCCATAAATTACCACCTTTAGAAATGGCAGAATCAATAACAGGACGATTCACAGGATCTAAAACAATCACTGATTCATCCACCATTCTTAATGAACTAGCGGCATCGATCCAATGACCTTTCCAACCGGCAGCACGAATTTTTGGATAAATTTCTTTGGTGTAATCACCACCCTGACAGGTAATGATGATGTCGCAACGTTTCAATGCATCAACATCGTCAGCAGAGAATAATTTCTTCTCATTCTTAGCCATTGCAGGGGCAGCGCCACCAGCGTTACTCGTACTAAAAAATACTGGCTCGATCAATCCAAAATCGCCCTCATCTTGCATACGTTGCATGAGAACGCTACCAACCATACCGCGCCAACCAACTAAACCGACTAATGGAGTTGCCATAACGACACCTATTTAATAAAAATAATTAAAAATCAATCTGGGGTATCTATATTACAGAGCTTTTAGAACTGCTTGGCCCATTTCACTTGTTCCCACAAGTTGGCAACCCTCAGTCTTAATATCTACTGTTCTATACCCTTGCGCCAACACTTTCTGAACAGCAGACTCAATACGATCCGCTTGCTCAGCTTTACCCAATGAATAACGCAGCATCATAGCTCCTGAAAGAATGGTTGCTAATGGATTTGCAATGCCTTTTCCAGCTATATCAGGCGCTGAACCATGGCTAGGCTCATATAAACCTTTATTGTTTTTATCCAAAGAAGCTGATGGCAACATGCCAATAGAACCAGTCAACATAGCTGCCTCATCAGACAAAATATCTCCAAACATATTACCTGTCACAACCACATCGAATGCTTTGGGAGCTTTCACTAATTGCATCGCCGCGTTATCCACGTACATGTGTGATAACTCAACATCTGGGTAATCCTTACCTACACGAATCATGACCTCTTTCCACAACTGGAAAGTTTCCAACACATTTGACTTATCAACACTACACAATCTCTTTTGGCGCTTTTGCGCAGCCTGGAAAGCCACATGAGCAATACGCTCAACTTCCGGCTCGCTATAGCGCATCGTGTCAAAACCTTCACGCGCTCCAGGGAATAAACCATCAGTTGCTGTACGAATGCCTTTTGGTGAACCAAAATAAATATCGCCATTTAATTCACGAACAATCAAAATATTTAGGCCTGCTACCAACTCCGGCTTCAATGAGGATGCAGCTGTTAATTCTGGATAACAAATTGCTGGGCGCAAATTAGCAAACAAACTTAAGTGCTTACGCAAACCTAAAATTGCTTGCTCAGGTCGAAGCTCTCTAGCTAATGTATCGTATTTAAAATCACCCACAGCACCAAACAAGATGGCATCAGCCTCTTTGGCAATCTTAAGTGTTTCTTCTGGTAAAGGATGGCCTTTTGCCTCATAACCAGCACCACCAACCGGAGCTGTCTCCATCTCAAAAGACTCACCCAAAGCATTTAATACCTTAACCGCTTCAGCAATAATTTCTGAACCAATGCCATCACCTGGCAAAACTGCAATCTTCATGAAAAACCTTTAAAAAGGAAGAATTAAGGAAGCTTGGTATCCAACCAAGGCATGCGCAAAATACGCTCAGCTTCATAAGCCTTAATTTTATCGGCATGACGCAAAGTCAAACCAATATCATCCAAGCCATTCACCATGCAATATTTTCTAAATGGCGCAATATCAAAATCATAAGAACGGCCATCAGGAGCGATAACCTGTTGCTTTTCAAGATCAATCGTTAATTGATAACCATTGAAAGCAAAAGTTTCATTAAACAAATGGTCGACTTGCTGCGCAGTTAAAACAATCGGCAATAAACCATTTTTGTAACAGTTGTTAAAAAAGATGTCAGCAAAGCTTGGTGCAATCACAGCTCTAAATCCATACTGAACTAAAGCCCAAGGAGCGTGCTCACGGGAACTACCACAACCAAAGTTTTGACGAGCCAACAAAATGCTAGCATCTTTATAACGCGGTTGATTAAGAACAAAGTCAGGATTAACTGGACGAGTAGAACAATCTTGTCCTGGCTCACCTTGATCTAAATAACGCCATTCATCAAACAGATTTTGTCCAAAGCCTGTTCTTTTGATTGATTTTAAAAATTGCTTAGGAATAATCGCATCCGTATCAACGTTCTCGCGATCCAATGGGGCTACCAAGCCCTGATGCACTACAAACTTATCCATTATTTCACCGGTGTAACAACAACACCTGAATTTCCAGATGATGAAGTATTTGAGTCAGGTTTTTTATCGCCACTTTTATCAATAGCACTACCCAAATTCTGCAAATCTTGGCCAAGACCATGAATCGTATTGCAGGCTGACAGCACAGCTACTGATAAAACAATTGAAGCGATTTTTAAAAAATTCTTCATAGATCTCTCCAATATTTAAGCTATTTTACGGACATCAACAAAATGGCCTTCTAAAGCAGCCGCAGCGGCCATAGCAGGACTAACCAAATGTGTTCTACCGCCATTCCCTTGACGTCCTTCAAAGTTACGATTCGAGGTAGAAGCGCAACGCTCGCCAGGCTCCAATCGATCTGCATTCATTGCCAAGCACATAGAACAACCTGGCTCACGCCACTCAAACCCCGCCGCTTTAAATACACGATCCAAGCCTTCACGCTCAGCCTGCTCTTTCACCAAGCCAGAACCCGGAACCACCATAGCTAAACGCACATTTGGCGCCACTTTTTTAGCAATGCGCTCAACGACTCTAGCAGCCGCACGAATATCTTCAATACGACTATTCGTACAGGAACCAATAAAGACTTTGTCAATTGTGATGGAATCGATCTGAGTATTCGGCTCAAGATTCATATATGCCAAAGCACGCTCCATCGCTTCACGCTTCACTGGATCTTTTTCTTTCTCTGGATCTGGCACTCTGTCATCAATTGAAAGCACCATCTCAGGCGAAGTACCCCAAGTTACTTGCGGCTTAATCTCTTCAGCACGCAACTCGATAACACGATCAAAGCTTGCGCCCTCATCTGTATGTAAAGTACGCCAATACTGAAGTGCTTGACGCCAAGATTCGCCATCAGTAGGCGCATATGGGCGACCTTTAACATAGTTAATGGTTGTCTCATCCACCCCGACAATACCAGCTCTCGCACCAGCTTCAATAGCCATATTACATACGGTCATACGACCTTCCATGGATAAGCCGCGAATCGCTTCGCCCGCAAATTCAATGGTGTAACCTGTACCACCCGCTGTGCCAATTTTTCCAATAACTGCCAAAACAATATCTTTAGCAGAACAACCTAATGGCAACAACCCATCTACGCGCACCAACATATTTTTGCTTTTTTTCATCAGCAAAGTTTGTGTTGCTAAAACGTGTTCAACTTCTGACGTACCGATACCAAAAGCCAAGGCACCAAACGCACCGTGAGTGCTGGTATGAGAGTCTCCACAAACAACAGTCATACCTGGCAAAGTTGCACCCTGTTCAGGCCCAATCACATGAACAATGCCCTGACGCTTGTCGTGCATCTTGTATTGAGTAATACCAAAAGCATCGCAGTTCTGATCGAGCGTATCGATCTGTAAACGCGAAATAGGATCTTTAATCCCTTCGGAGCGATCTGTTGTTGGAACATTGTGATCCGATACAGCTAAGTTCGCAGAATTTCTCCAAACTGGTCTCTGCGCTAAAGACAAACCCTCAAAGGCTTGAGGGCTTGTAACTTCATGCAACAACTGTCTATCAATATATAAGACAGTTGTTCCGTCTTCTTCTGTATGGACCACATGGTCGTCCCACAATTTGTCATACAAGGTACGTGCCATGTGCTTCCTTAGAATTAACGCTTAGCGATAGGTTTAACTTCGCGAGTTGCACTACCAACGAACAACTGACGCGGACGACCAATCTTATACTCAGCATCGGTAATCATTTCTTCCCATTGAGAGATCCAACCCACTGTACGCGCCAAAGCGAAAATACATGTGAACATCTCAGTTGGAATACCTAAAGCACGTTGAACGATGCCTGAATAGAAGTCTACGTTCGGGTAAAGTTTACGGCTTACAAAATATTCATCTTCCAACGCAATCTTCTCAAGAGTCATTGCTAGCTTGAATAATGGGTCATCTTCCAAACCTAATTCTTTAAGAACTTCATAGCAAGTTTCACGCATCAATTTAGCGCGCGGATCAAAGTTCTTATAAACACGGTGTCCAAAGCCCATCAAGCGAACGCCTGAGTTTTTATCTTTAACTTTAGCGATAAATTCATCAATTTTCTCAACGCCACCATTAGCTTGAATCTCTTCTAACATCTGCAAACAAGCTTCGTTAGCTCCGCCGTGAGCAGGCCCCCACAAGCAAGCTACACCAGCTGCGATCGCAGCAAATGGGTTTGTCCCTGAAGAACCAGCCAAACGAACAGTTGAAGTTGATGCGTTTTGCTCATGATCAGCATGCAAAATAAAAATACGATCCAAGGCGCGAACCAACACATCATTAACTTTGTAATCTTCACATGGAGTAGCAAACATCATCTGCATGAAATTAGCTGTATATGAAAGATTATTCTTTGGGTAAATAAATGGTTGACCAACAGAATATTTATAAGCCATTGCAACCAATGTAGGCATCTTCGCAATTAAACGAATTTGAGCCACTTCACGCTCATGTGCTGTGCTGTAGTCAACGCCGTCATGATAGAAAGCAGCCATCGCGCCAACCAAGCCTGTCAAAACAGCCATTGGATGCGCATCGCGACGGAAACCACGCAAGAAGAATTGCATTTGCTCATGCACCATGGTGTGATGCATCACCAAACCATCAAACTCTTTCTTCTGCTGAGCGTTAGGCAACTCACCTTTTAATAATAGGTAGCAAGATTCCAAGAAATCACAGTTCGTCGCCAAATCTTGAATTTGATAACCACGATATAACAACTCACCCTTATCGCCATCAATATAGGTGATTTTTGAGTTACAAGAAGCTGTAGACATGAAGCCTGGGTCATAAGTAAATTTACCCGTCTGACCATATAACTTGCGAATATCAATCACATCAGGGCCAACTACACCTTTGTAGATTGGCAACTCAATGGCTGGTGTGCCATCAGAGAACGATAACGTGGCTTTTTCATTAGAGGCGTTCATTTTTCTTTCCTTATACGCAGTTCAGGTCTTATCAAACAAGCAATTTCTATTCCAGGCTATTTATTTTTAGAGATTAATCTCTAGGGGGACGCAACATCGCCAGGATCCGATGCACCCCTTCGTCAGCTAGCACCCCTTCGGGCTCTTTACGACGTAATAATAAATCCATTAAATCGTTGTCACTTAAATCAAATAAACGCGTCAACGGCTCAATATCTTTATCTTCTAACTGCTCATGAAAACGCTCAAAAAAACGCTCAATGATCAGGTCATTCTCCAACAAACCTCGTCGCGCACGCCAACGCAAGAGCGACAAGGTTTCAGATGGTAACGCCATTACACAGCTCGGCGAACCATTAACTCTTTAATCTTACCGATCGCTTTAGTAGGGTTTAATCCTTTTGGACAAACATCTACACAGTTCATGATCGTATGGCAACGGAATAAGCGATATGGATCTTCCAAATTATCCAAACGCTCTCCAGTTACCTGGTCACGACTATCAGCAATAAAACGATAAGCCTGTAGCAAACCAGCAGGCCCAACAAATTTATCAGGATTCCACCAGAATGATGGGCAAGATGTTGAGCATGAAGCGCACAAAATACACTCATACAAACCATCTAACTCTTCACGCTCTTCAGGGCTTTGTAAACGCTCTTTCTCAGGAGGAGGCGTCTCATTAACCAAATAAGGACGAATTGAATGGTATTGCTTGAAGAATTGCGTCATATCAACGATCAAGTCGCGAACAACCGGCAAACCTGGCAATGGGCGCAAAGAAATTTTCTTTGGCAACGTCAACATGTTAGTTAAACAAGCCAAACCATTTTTACCGTTAATGTTCATGGCATCAGAACCACAAACACCCTCACGACAAGAACGACGGAAAGACAAACTCTCATCCATCTTCTTCAACTTCATCAAAGCATCTAACAACATGCGCTCAGAACCGTCCAATTCCACTTCATAAGTCTGCATGCGCGGAGCAGCATCAACTTCTGGATCGTAACGGTAGACTTCAAAAATACGTGTATCGCTCATTTTTCTTCCTTAATACGCTTAGAAGGTACGAACCTTAGGTGGAACAGATTCAACTGTTAGCGGAGTCATCTTGACTGGCTTGTAGTCGAGCTTATTGCCTTCGCTGTACCAGAGAGTATGTTTCATCCAGTTCACATCATCACGCTCAGGATGATCATCGTGAGCATGCGCACCGCGACTTTCTTTACGAGCAGCAGCAGAAACAATCGTCGCGTTGGCCGCTTCAATCAAGTTCTCAAGCTCTAAAGCTTCAATACGTGCGGTATTAAAGACTTTTGATTTATCTTTTAGATGAATGCTCTTAGCACGTGCAGTTACTTCAGCAATCGCTTTCACGCCGCCATCTAACAACTCTTGCGTGCGGAATACGCCGCAATGTTTCTGCATTGTGCTGCGGATATCGTTGGCAACATCTTGCGTGTACTCACCAGATGTCGAGCTATCCAACTTAGCCAAACGTGACAACGAGAAGTCAGCTGCATCAGCTGGCAATGGCTTGTGCTCTTTTTGCTTAAGCGCTGTTGAAATAACATGGTTACCAGCTGCGCGACCAAACACCAACAAGTCAAGCAATGAGTTTGTACCCAAACGGTTAGCACCGTGAACAGATACGCAAGAACACTCACCCATCGCATAGAAGCCATTAATAACTTCATTTGGATTGCCGTTCTTAGGCGCCACAACTTGGCCATAAATATTGGTTGGAATGCCACCCATCTGATAGTGAATAGTTGGCACTACAGGAATTGGCTCTTTTGTCACATCCACGTTAGCAAAGTTAACGCCAATCTCATACACAGATGGCAAACGCTTATGAATAGTTTCAGCGCCAATATGTGTCAAATCAAGCACTACATAGTCACCGTTAGGACCACAACCGCGGCCTTCCTTGATCTCTTGGTCCATTGAACGAGAAACGAAATCACGTGGCGCTAAGTCTTTCAACGTTGGAGCATAACGCTCCATGAAACGCTCGCCATTCTTGTTACGCAAGATACCGCCTTCACCGCGGCAGCCTTCTGTCAAGAGAACACCCGCACCAGCAACGCCCGTTGGGTGGAATTGCCAGAACTCCATATCTTCCAACGGAACACCCGCACGAGCAGCCATACCCATACCGTCACCGGTATTAATGAAAGCATTCGTTGACGCTTGCCAAATACGGCCTGCACCACCTGTTGCGAACATCACACATTTCGCCTCAAGAATATGCACATCGCCTGTTTCCATTTCTAGAGCAACCACACCAACCACATCACCTTCGTGATCGCGAATGATGTCTAAAGCCATCCACTCAACAAAGAAATGCGTCTTAGCGCGTACGTTGCGTTGATACAAGGTATGCAATAAAGCATGGCCTGTACGGTCAGCAGCAGCACAAGCACGTTGTACAGCTTTCTCACCATAGTTAGCTGTATGACCACCGAATGGGCGCTGATAAATCGTGCCATCTGGGTTACGGTCAAAAGGCATACCAAAGTGCTCTAACTCATAAACAACTTTTGGCGCTTCACGACACATAAACTCAATCGCATCTTGGTCACCCAACCAATCAGAGCCTTTGATCGTGTCATAAAAGTGGTAATGCCAATTGTCATCACTCATATTGCCTAAAGACGCACCAATACCACCCTGCGCAGCAACTGTATGAGAACGAGTTGGGAAAACTTTAGATAAAACCGCTACATTCAAACCAGCTTCAGCTAGTTGTAATGAAGCGCGCATACCGGCACCACCGGCACCCACGATAACAACGTCAAAACGACGACGTGGTACTGCTGTCTTAATGGCAGCCATGCGTTACACCCTCCAGAGAATCTGTGCGGCATAGCCAACTGAAGCAATCAGCCATAACGCGGTTAATACTTGTAATGTCAAACGAATACCAACTGGTTTGATGTAATCCATCCAGATATCGCGAACACCTACCCAAGCGTGATAAAGCAAGCTCAAAATTGCCAAAAAGGTAATGAGCTTCATAATTTGGTTAGAGAACAAGCCAGCCCAACCATCATAAGTAGCATCACCCAACAAGAATGACACCAACAAAATTAAAGTGAAAATCACCATGATCACTGCAGTAATACGTTGCAATAACCAATCTTTCAAACCGTAATGAGCACCAACAACTAAGCGCTTCGGTCCAATATTGTTATTCGCCATGCTCACTCCTTAAAACAAACCAAATAACTTAGCAGCGCATACGGCTGTCAAGCTTAAGCTAACGACTAAAACCATCACCGCTGACTGAGCAGACGATTTCTTATCGATACCTTTATGTAAATCAAGCATTAAGAAACGGATGCCTGCGCAGAAATGATGCAAGTAAGACCAAATCAATGCCAAGATAACCAACTTAGCGAATGGATTAGCTAAAACAGCCTTAAATGTAGAAAAACTAATTTCAGATGTGATGCTTTTATCAAATAAATACAAAACAAAAGGAATCAAAAGGAACATCAATAAACCGCTAACACGGTGCAAGATGGAAACCTTACCTGCCCAAGGCAAGCGATATTTCATCAAATCAAAAACATGAATATTTCTAAAATCTGGCATTTCTGTCCTCACTTATATTTGCTGTGTTGCAAAACTTTTTGATTTTATCGCTTAATTAACTTTCTCTAGACTGACTTTTGAAAAAAAATATTCTTCAAATACATATAAATGCTTAAAACTTGAGCATTATTAGTTCAATTCATTCAGATAGTGATGGCTAGCAGTCAAATACACAGCTTTACGAACCTCAACAGGCTTCTCACCATAAGTATAAGAAACTCGCTCGACCGCCAACAAAGGCGTGGCCACAGCCACACCTAAAGCCTTGGCAGATTGCTCGTTGGCGCCTACCGCACGCAATCTCTCGGTCGCCCGCACCATATGAGTGCCAAACTCTGTTTCAAATAGCGCATACATCGGTCCACGCCACCCAACCAAGCGCTCCGTGCTTAATCCCTTAAAAGTCGTCCCAGGCAACCAAATTTCTTCATAAACCGTGGGTTGATTAGAAAGAAATAGGATTCTTTCAATCTGAATGACCGGGTCACCGGGTTTTACATCCAGTAGGCGGGCAATTTCCGCTGGCGCCCTTAAACGTTTGCAATCCAAAATTTTGCTTTGCGGGTAATGGGGCTCTCCCTCATCAGGAACCAGTTTTAAAAACCGAAAATGAACCCTATCCTCATGATGCGTAGCTACAAAGGTACCCTTACCCTGCCTTCTAACCAGTAAATTCTCACTGGCCAACTCGTCAATCGCCTTGCGAACAGTACCCTGGCTAACCTTAAAACGGGCCGCCAAATCATTTTCACTAGGAATTGCCTCCCCCGGCTTCCATTCGCCAGTCTGAAGGCTGGCCAAAATCAAAGCCTTAATTTGCTGGTATAGCGGGCTAAAGGTAGCGGTCGTTTCTGTCATGATTGATATTTCATCACATTGAGGGGGTTTTCGTCTACACACTTATGTCTTATATAAGACTAATTGACAGAAATATTGATAAATCCTAAACTTTGTAGGATTTGCGTCAGGACAAAGGCGCAAGATACCCTTTTCATTTACTTTAAGCTCGGAGCAAATTCATGGCAAAAGCCCCATTGCGTGTCGCCGTTACTGGCGCAGCCGGTCAAATCGGTTATTCATTACTATTCCGTATCGCTAACGGCGATATGTTGGGTAAAGATCAACCTGTTATCTTGCAATTGTTAGAAATTCCTGACGAAAGAGCTCAAAAAGCTCTTACAGGCGTAATGATGGAAATCGACGACTGCGCATTCCCATTATTGGCAGGTATGACTGCTCATAGCGACCCAATGACAGCATTCAAAGATATTGATTACGCTGTATTAGTTGGCGCACGTCCACGTGGCCCAGGCATGGAACGTAAGGACTTGTTGTCTGCAAATGCTCAAATCTTCACAGCGCAAGGTAAAGCATTGAACGCTGTAGCAAAACGTACAGTTAAAACATTAGTTGTTGGCAACCCAGCGAATACCAATGCTTACATTGCGATGAAGTCTGCTCCAGATCTACCAGCGAAAAACTTCACAGCGATGTTACGCCTAGACCACAACCGTGCTTTGTCACAGTTGGCAACTAAAACTGGTAAAGCAGTAGCTGATATTGAAAAGCTAATTGTTTGGGGTAACCACAGCCCAACAATGTACCCTGACTACCGTTTTGCTACGATTGGTGGCACATCAGTTAAGCAAATGATTAACGATGAAGAATGGAATAAAAATACATTCTTGCCAACAGTCGGCAAGCGTGGCGCGACAATCATTGATGCGCGCGGTTTATCTTCTGCTGCCTCTGCTGCAAATGCTGCTATCGACCATATCCATGACTGGCACTGTGGCACAAATGGCAAATGGGTAACAATGGGCATCCCTTCAGATGGCTCATATGACATTCCTAAAGAAGTTATGTATGGCTTCCCTGTTACTTGTGAAAACGGCGAATATAAGATTGTTCAAGGTCTAGAAATCGACGCATTCTCTCGTGAACGCATGGAATTCACTTTAAAAGAATTGACTGAAGAACAAGACGGCGTAAAACACCTCTTGTAATCCATGCAAGCTAATCAAGTGTTGTTTCAAGGTGAGGCCCTTCCGAGGGCCTTACCTGTTTGTGATCACTACGCAGGCACGGAAGTGCGCATGCGTAAAGCTTTAGCTTTGCAATCTGAATTAGGTCCTATCTTTGACATCACCTTTGACTGTGAAGATGGTGCCCCCGTAGGTCAAGAATCCGAGCATGCTGAATTAGTTGCCCAGCTTGTTTTAAGTTCTGAAAATAAATTTAACCGTGTAGGTGTGCGCATTCATGATCCAAGCCACCCCTCATGGAAAAAAGATATTGCCACACTAGTTGGTAAAGCTGGAACTCGAATAGCTTTTGTCATGATTCCAAAAGTGGAATCAGCCCAACAAACACAAATGGTTATTGATGAAATTAACCGCGTTGCTAAAACAGCAAACATTCATCGCACAATACCTATTCAAGCCCTCATAGAAACACATGGGGCCCTACATGATGTGTATGCACTAGCCGCCCTTCCTCAAATTGAGTCTCTCAGTTTTGGTCTCATGGATTTTGTTTCTGCTCATCATGGCGCAATTCCTGCCGAAGCAATGGATAGAGGGCAATTTGATCATCCGTTAGTAGCACGTGCTATGTTAGAAATTTCAGCGGCCTGCCATGCGCATGGCAAAGTTCCATCTCATAATGTTTGCACCAATATCAATGATGTCGCCGTTATCGAATCCGATACCTTAAGAGCTAAAAATGAATTTGGATACATGCGTAAATGGAGTATTCACCCCAATCAAATTCCAGTAATTGTCAAAACGCTCTCTCCTAGCGCCCATGAACTTGAAATCGCTGGATCCATCCTCTTGGCGGCTCAAGAAGCTAACTGGGGACCCATTCAATTTGAAGGCAAACTCCACGACCGAGCAAGCTACCGCTACTTTTGGACCGTTTTGCAAAAAGGCTTTGCAGGTGGTCAAAACCTGCCAGCCAAACTTGAAAGGCTTTTCAAGTCAGCTTAACGAAAGAATTCAGTCTAATAAAGAGTTATATTGACGGTTCGAGACACTTTTAACACTAACGATTCATCAGAAAAAGGAAATTCACATGAGCAATAAAGCCATATTGATCCTCGTAGTAGCCATGATTGCAGCTGCTGGTTATCTTTTAGTTAAGAGCGATGCAGAAGTTGATATGGGCGGTGAAAAACACGGCGCAGAAGCAGCTCACATGGAAGATGCCAAGAAAGAAGCTCCTGCTGCTCCTGCTGCAGAACCAGCTAAGAAGTAAATGAATTTATATATCTATCGCTGATAGATAAAAAACGCCCCGCATGTCGGGGCGTTTTGCTTAGAATGTCTACATGTCCAGTTATAGACCTAAAAACTCTTCCCGAATTTCACCAGAAGCAGAACGCCTTGTATCTGACGCTCTTTCTTTGGCGGCCTCTGGCAGTAGAGTTGAAGATATTTTTTGGGAAAGTAAACTACTGGAACGTCTTTTAAGGTTGCTGCACGCGCAAAATCAAAACGCCATTGAAAGTGCACTAGACCAAACCTTAAAGATTAATCCTATCGCATTTGACGCGCTTGCGGAGAACGCTGAAACACTAGCTGAATCACTGACACTAGAGCATCAAGGTGAAACATGGGATGTCGTATTAATTGCCATTCCCATCATTGCTAGAACTCGTTACAGTATTCCATCAGGAAAATTAAGCACGGAAACAATCACTGCTACCGGCAATCAATTGCACGGACAGATCGTTTCACAACACGCCCGCATTGCTTTAGTACCCTGGCTATATAGCATTGATCAAATGCCCCACTCTCATTGCCAAACTAGGTTATTACTTGAAAAGCTAGCTTCTGCAGCTGTTAATTCAAGTGAAATCAAGCTTGAGTTAAGAGACATGCCCGAAACAATCCCTGTTCTAGCAGACCCCCGCTATATTGTTGGTGCAGTGGCTGCACCTAGCGGGACACCTCTCTTCAGGTGGCAAGAAGAAAGTCCGCGCCGCCAAGAGAGAAGTGTTTGTTTACAACATTGGCAAATCGGCATGCGGGACACAATTGCCGCAGTTATTCCTGGTTGCGAATTCGAGCTCACACTTCCCGAAGCGTACTTCACTAATTGCCGAGAAGCTGATAGAAAAATTCGCCCTTTAAGCATCTTGGCCGCCGTTAATTATCTTGAATCCATGCTCAATGTCAGTTCAGCGGGATTATCCTGTGTCATAGGCGGGTTTGGTGAAGAGCAATGTGACGAATACCGCATTTCTTTTGCGCTAAAAGGTTCCAAAGAAATTGTTTACGGTGTTGTATGGCCACTCTATGACCGAGAGCTTGTCGCTAACGATGCCTTAAATGACATCTCTATTGATGACAGCCCGATACGTGAAATCTATGACACCATCAAAGCATCAGGAATTGATGATCAATTTAGGCACGCTGAACTATTTAATCCAGAGGTATGCGAAGACTGTGGCGCCCCTATGTTTGTTGACCGTGCTGGCGAAATTGTTCATGCAGAAATGCCAGAAGATACTCCAGACCAACAACCTTTATTTCATTAACAGTTACTGTTCTTTTCTTCTAAAAACTGGCTTTTCCGGAGAGCTTTCTTTCGGAGCATACTGATAACCTTCTAAATCAAAATCTTTTAAACCCTCTGGTTTATCAACTTTGTTATCAATGATATATCGCGTCATCAAGCCTCTTGCACGCTTAGCGTAGAAGGAAATAATTTTGTATTTGCCTGCTTTTTCGTCTTGAAAAACCGGCGCGATAATTGGATAAGTTAACTTAGCTGGCGCGACCGATTTGAAATACTCATCGGAAGCCAAATTGATCAATGTTTGATTTTTATGTTGATCCAACTCTTTCTTGAGTGCTTGGGTAATCTTCTCTCCCCAAAATGCATACAGATCTTTACCAACCGCATTTTTAAAAGAAGTACCCATCTCTAATCGATAGGCCTGCATTAAATCTAAAGGCTTTAAAACACCATAAAGACCTGATAAAACTCTCACATGATCTTGAGCATAATCCAAAGATTTTTTATTCAGGGTTTTAGCATCTAACCCCTCATAAACATCACCATTAAAAGCCAAAATAGCCTGTTTACTATTTTTAAAATTAAAGGTCTTCGACCACTCACCAAATCTGGCCACATTTAATGCTGCCAACTTGTCAGATAAGTCCATTAATTCAGCGACTTCCTGAAGCGATAGCTTTTTGAGCTCACTAATTAATTTAGCGGATTCCCCAATAAAAATAGGCAACGTATGCTTATCCGTCGTGGGAGGAGTCTCATAATCCAAACTCTTGGCAGGCGAAAGTACGATCAACATGGCAGAATAATAAAAATAATGAATCCAAATAATAATACTTTGAGACAAATTAATCTGCCTACCAGACTGCCTAAGGTGGGAACAACCATTTTTACCGTCATGTCAGCGCTTGCCAATGAGTATCAAGCCATCAACCTAGGACAGGGATTCCCAGATTTTTCTTGTGACAGCCGATTGTTAGATGCTGTTAATGACGCCATGCGCGCAGACCACAATCAATATCCCCCAATGGCAGGCATTGCGCCACTTCGCGAGGGTATCAGTAAAAAAATAGCCCATTTATATAAGCATATATATGACCCTCTCACAGAGATCACTGTGACTGCAGGAGGCACTCAGGGTATTTTTACAGTCATCGCTTGCGCGGTTAGACCTGGTGATGAGGTGATTGTCATTGAACCAGTCTACGACTCCTACATCCCCGCCATTGAGACAGTTGGCGGTACAGCGATTCCTGTGCAGCTCGTTGTTGAAAGAAATGGCGAAGGAAAAATTACCGGATACACCATTCCCTGGGATGCATTACAAAAAGCCATTACCTCTCACACCAGAATGATTATGATTAATTCACCACACAATCCAACCGGTATGGTGTGGGAAAAATCAGACTTGGATAAATTAGCTGAACTGGTTAGAAACACCGACATCCTAATCTGTAGCGATGAAGTTTATGAACACATGGTCTACGATGGCCAACAACATCAAAGTGTCGCTCGCCACCCTGAATTAGCTAGCCGCGCTTTCTTAATTTCAAGCTTTGGTAAAACATATCATGTAACTGGTTGGAAAGTTGGTTATGTGGCAGCGCCAAAGCATCTCATGAATGAGTTCAGAAAACTTCACCAGTTCAATGTATTTACAGTCAATACACCGATGCAATATGGTCTAGCTAAATATCTAGAAGACCCAGTACCGTACACTCAACTATCCAACTTCTACCAACAAAAAAGAGACTTTCTACGTAAAGGCTTAGAAGCAACACGTTTTAAATTACTACCTGCACCAGGCACCTATTTTCAATGCGTTGACTACAAACATTTGAATATCCCAGAAACACAGCTCAACGAAGCTGATTTCTGCCAATGGCTAACCAAAGAGATTGGTGTGGCTGCTATCCCCGTATCTGCGTTTTACGATAAAACCGTAGAATCTGGTGTCATACGATTTTGTTTTGCCAAACAACAAACCACCCTCCAACAAGCACTAGAAAGACTATCTAAATTATGAGTAAAAATAAATCAATGATTGACGTCTACAGCTGGCCAACACCAAACGGGCACAAAGTACACATCATGCTAGAAGAATGTGGCTACCGTTTAGGTAAAGACTGGCAAGCACACCCCATTAATATTAGTAACGGCGATCAATTTAAAAAAGAATTTTTAGCCATCAGCCCTAATAACAAAATACCAGCGATTGTTGATCCGAATGGTCCGGATGGAAAGCCTATTTCATTGTTTGAATCTGGCGCCATCTTGTTATACCTAGCATCTAAAACTGGGCGTTTCCTACCAAAGACTACCCGTGGAAAATTTGAAGTCTTGCAATGGCTCATGTTCCAAATGGGGGGTGTTGGTCCGATGCTAGGTCAAACGCATCACTTCCGTCTATACGCGCCACAAAAAATTGATTACGCGATTGATCGCTACACCAATGAAACTCGACGTCTATATGGTGTCATGGAAAAAGAATTGGCTAAGAAGCCTTATATAGCTGGCAAGGAATACAGCATTGCTGATATCGCCATCTTCCCTTGGACCCGCTCTTGGAAAAATCAAGGCATTACCTTAGATGAATTCCCGAATGTTAAACGTTGGCATGAAGCAATTGCAGCACGCCCGGCCGTTCAACGTGGTGTAGAAGTTTTAGCTAACTTAAGAAAACCTACTTAAGATTATTTAGACGGGTTAACTAAAAACTTCTGACACATCGCTTTAGCAAATACCCAGGCAGCAGGTAAGCCTGGGATAACAATCATGGCGATAGCTACCCATGAGAAATGAGCCTTCACCCATGGATGCTCACCAAGCATAAAACCAAGACTTGTCAAACTTCCCACCCATAAAATACCGCCAGTAATGTTGTAAGCAGAAAATTTTGAATATGACATCTGCGCAACACCTGCAACAAAGGGCGCAAATGTTCGGATGAAAGGTAAAAACCTTCCCACCACAATCGTCATGGGTCCATGTTTCTCATAAAAATCATGTGTCTTATTAAAAGCATCCCGGTTAAACCAACGAGAGTTTTCCCAAGAAAATACTTTTGCGCCAATCAAACGTCCTACTGAGTAATTAAGCGCATCACCCGAAATAGCTGCAATAACTAAAATTAATAGCAACACAGGCAAACTCATTCCGCCCACAGCCGCTATGGCACCAGAAATAAACAACAAAGAGTCACCTGGCAAAAACGGCATCACAACCAAGCCAGTTTCCACAAAAATAATTGCAAATAACAATGCATAAACCCACGGCCCCCAAGAAGCCACAACTACCGTTAAGTGTTTATCTAAATGCAGAAAAAGATCTAATAGCTGAGAAAAATCAATCGTCATCATTACTGGAATACCACTGTACTTTTACCGTTTAATAAAATGCGATGCTCAGCATGCCATCTCACCGCTCTTGATAAAGCCATACACTCCACATCACGCCCTACAGCTGCCAATTGATCAGGGTTCATTGCATGATCCACACGCTCCACGCCCTGCTCAATAATTGGCCCCTCATCCAAATCAGTAGTGACATAATGGGCAGTGGCACCTATTAACTTAACGCCACGTTGATGTGCCTGCCAATAAGGTTTAGCGCCTTTAAAACTTGGCAAAAAAGAATGGTGAATATTAATCGCCTTACCAGCCAGTTGCTCGCAAACAGCGGGCGACAGAATTTGCATATATCTAGCTAAAACAACTAAATCAATTTTCTCTTGATCAATCAAATCAAGTAATTGTTGTTCTTGCTCATCTTTACGCGCATCAGTAGCACTTGATAAAGGCAAATGGTGGAAGGCAATCCCATATGTTTTTGCTAAACCTTCAAAATCCTTATGATTAGAAACAATTGCGGCAATTTCAATTGGCAAATAACCACTATGCGTTCTAAATAACAAATCGTTTAGGCAATGCCCCAACTTAGAAACCATGATTAAGACTTTGGGCTTACTTGAGGCATCAAATAATTCCCATTCCATATCAAATTTCTGCCCAATATCTAAAAAACGTTTTTTCAACTCTAGAAGATCTAGGTTTTTTATTGTTTTATCAAAATGAATTCTCATAAAGAAGCGCCCTGTAAAGGTATCGCTAAATTGAGCAGAATCCAAAATATTGGCTGTTTCGCCAAATAAGAAATGGCTGACCGCATGAACAATTCCAGGGCGATCTGGGCACGCTATTTTTAAAATGAAACCTTGTGTCGACATATTCCTATTATCCATGGTCAAACATTTGCTGAGGTATTAAAGCATTTTAATGGGATGATTTTAAGGAAAAGCCTCAAAATTGACGTCCAAACTACATTATTTGGCTTAGCATCAGCTTAAACTTAGGGTTTTGACAAATTAATCAAAGGTTAGATATGAGTATCCAGTCTGTTGGCATCATTGGCGCTGGCACGATGGGCAATGGTATTGCTCAAGCATGTGCAGTTTCTGGTTTAAATGTTGTGATGGTTGATATTAGCGATGCAGCCGTCCAAAAGGGATTAAGCACCATCTCTGGAAGCCTTGATCGTCTGATTAAAAAAGAAAAAATGACAGAAGCAGAAAAAACTGCAGCAATGTCACGCATTCAAACTAGCACTGATTACAACAGCTTTAAATCTTGCGGCATGGTCATTGAGGCCGCAACCGAAAACTATGATTTAAAAGTAAAGATACTGAAGCAGTTAGATAGCATCGTATCTAAAGATGTCATCATCGCTACCAATACATCTTCTATCTCTATCACACAATTAGCTGCCCAAATTTCAGTGCCTGAGCGTTTTATTGGCATGCACTTCTTCAACCCAGTACCAATGATGGCCTTGGTTGAAATCATTCGTGGCTTACAAACTAATGATGTGACGCATGGTTTAGTCCAAGGTATGGCAAAAGCGCTAGGTAAAGAACCCATTACAGTCAAAAATGCGCCAGGCTTTGTAGTTAACCGCATCTTGATTCCTATGATTAATGAAGCGTTCTTTGTTTTAGCAGAAGGTATAGCTACCCCTGAGGATATCGATGCTGGCATGAAGTTGGGCTGCAACCACCCTATTGGACCTTTAGCGCTAGCTGACATGATTGGGTTAGATACATGCTTGGCAGTTATGGAGGTTTACTTCAATAACTTCAACGATTCCAAATATCGCCCATGCCCACTATTAAGAGAAATGGTCGCAGCTGGCTATCTAGGTCGCAAAACAAACAAAGGTGTTTATAACTACAATTAAAATATGTTGGCACCCATCACAAGATTTCTAGGATATGCAGGATTAATTCCTTTTATAGTCCTATCGGCCTTGGTTCAGTTTGCTGAACCGCCGCTTGATTTTTGGGCGGCGAACTCTTTACTCATATATAGCGCTAGCATTGCCTCATTTGTGGGCGCTCTACATTGGGGGCCTCTACTCAGCCCCCAACCTCCTCACACCCACCAGCATTTCTGGAGAAATACCGGTGCCTGGATTTGGGGTGTTATCCCATCCTTATTGGCTTGGGTTGCGCTACACCTACCTTTCTCTTCGGGATATTTCTTAATTGCCCTGACCTTACTAACAGCCTTAATCGTTGACCGTAGGCAATTTCATCACCTCATTGAAGATGAGCTTTATTTAGCAGATTTTTTAAAGATGCGCACCATCCTCACTTTAGTTGCCACGCTGAGTCTTATCTTGGCAGGCATCGCCATTCAGGATTATTAGTCCTCGCCAGTTCATGCCCACAACCCAAGACTCATTCATTCCGTTAGCGGAAGCCTTAAGGCCTAAGCGCCTAGAGGATTTAGTAGGTCAAAGTCATCTGATGGGTGAAGGTAAACCTCTACATACGACATTTATCTCCGGCAAACCTCACTCGATGATTTTATGGGGGCCTCCTGGTGTCGGAAAAACAACGATTGCCCGCTTAACAGCTGGCGCATTTGACTGTGACTTTATTCCGCTATCAGCTGTTCTTGCTGGAGTTAAAGAAATTCGCCAAGCAGTTGATCAAGCTGAATTGAACTTATCTCAATTTGGCAAACATACTATTTTGTTTGTTGATGAAATTCACCGCTTCAATAAAGCCCAACAAGATGCCTTACTTCCTTTTGTTGAATCAGGCTTAGTCACTTTCATCGGCGCCACCACAGAAAATCCCTCCTTCGAAGTTAATTCAGCTCTGCTATCTCGAGCACAAGTGTATGTACTCAAATCACTGGTGGCTGAAGATATGCAAGCCCTCTTGGAGAAAGCCAAAAAACAAAACTTAATTCAACTTGAATTTGACGAGGATGCCAAGCAGTCTTTGATAGATCTTGCTGATGGAGATGCAAGACGTTTTTTAAATTTACTTGAGCAAATTAATAATGCGGCTCAAACCAATCGCGTCACGCATGTATCGCTAGAGTTTTTAAGTAATGCCGTAGGTAGCAGCAATCGTAGATTTGATAAAGGCGGTGATTATTTCTATGACCAAATTTCTGCGCTACATAAATCTGTCAGAGGCTCTAATCCGGATGCGGCCCTATATTGGTTTTGCCGCATGATTGATGGTGGCGCCGACGCGAAATATTTAGCACGCAGAATTGTGCGCATGGCCTGGGAAGATATCGGATTAGCTGATCCTAGAGCCATTCAGTTAGCCAATGACGCAGCCACAACTTATGAAAGATTAGGCAGCCCCGAGGGGGAGCTAGCACTTGCCCAAGCACTTATCTACCTTGCAGCAGCCCCAAAAAGCAATGCTGGTTACAACGCCTATAACGAGGCTCGAGCCTTTATCGCAAAAGATAAAACGCGCGAAGTTCCCATTCATTTAAGAAATGCTCCGACCAAACTTATGAAAGAACTGGGTCATGGCAAAGCATATCGCTACGCCCACGATGAGGCTCATGCTTATGCGGCAGGAGAAACTTATCTACCTGAAGGTGTTATGGAGCCGCATTGGTACCAACCAACAGACCGTGGCTTGGAAGCAAAAATTAAAGAAAAAATGGCCTTCCTAAAATCGTTAGACGACGCTGCCAAAAAGAAATAGCTCCAATAAATAAACCCGCTTGAAGCGGGTTTATTTATTGTTATTAATGGGCTTAATTAGGTCAACATATCTGCCCAAATGTTACGTGCCCATGCCTGCGCGTACTCTCCCTCTAATGGATTAGCTGCAGCAGACAGACCGCCAGAGCCTGGCACAGTCAACATCGTGCGCTTCTCAGCATCGTAACGATGAACGCTTGACACGTGCACAACATCAGTTGCAGAAACAAAGCTATAACAAGTGTTGTTATACACAGGCAACTGATTAACTTCTGCACCACTCAAAATAGCCACTACCGCAGCTGCACAAGTCTTACCATGCTGATTGGCCATATGACCCGACTTAGGCATCAGTGGCGCCACCTGAATAGAATCGCCCAAAACATGCACATTCGGCGCAACTTTTGACTCAAATGTTAAGAAGTCCACTTCACACCAACGTGCGTTCATGTTCGCCAAACCTGTTGTTAAAGCAATTTTTCCCGCACGCATTTGAGGCAATACATTTAGCACATCAGCTTTAATATCGTCATTAAATTCAAACTTAAGTGTTTTGCTCTTAGCATCCACATCCGTTAATAAATGTTTAGGGCGATATTCAACCATGCCAGCATAACGTGTAGCCCAAGCCGCTTTAAATAATCCCGGCTTAGATGTTACGTCATCATTAGCATCCAAAATTAATACTTTGCTCTTAGGCTTGGCCTTCTTAAAGTAATCAGCCACCTGACAAGCACGCTCATAAGGCCCTGGAGGGCAACGATACGGGGCCAAAGGAATGGAAATGGCAAAAACTCCTCCATCCCTCATCCCCTCTACTTGTTTTCTTAAAGCCAAAGTCTGAGGGCCAGCTTTCCATGCATGCAACACTTCTTCTTGAGCATTCGGCTTAAGCATACCTGGCAACTTCTCATAATTTAGATCAATACCAGGAGAAACAATTAAACGATCGTAAAACAAGGAGGCGCCACCAGCCAACCTCACTTGACGTTTAGCAACGTCAATAGAAACCACTGAATCTTTAACCAAATTAACACCATGATTTTTTCTTAAACCCTCATAAGAAACTGTGATGTCCTCCATCTTCTTACTACCGCCAATCACCAAATTAGATAAAGGGCAGGAAATAAAATTCTGATCAGGTTCAATTAAAGTGACATCGGCAGTGTAATTAGAAAATTTACGGACATATTTAGCAGCAGTAGTGCCACCATACCCACCGCCAATAACTACAACTTTTGCACCCTTTGCATTAATTTCAGTTGTTGCACAACCACTCAATGCCGTAACAGCAGCGCCCGCTCCAATAATTTGTATAAATTCACGTCTTTGCATCATGCGCTCCTAATTATTTAGTTTTAGCCACTGGCTTTTCATGAGGTAAAGCTGCAAAGTAACCTGCAATCGCCTCAATTTGCTCATCAGAATAGCCCTTGCTTAACTGATGCATCACCGAAGCCACACGCTTACCTGATTGATAATCTTTCATCTTCTCAATCAAATCTGATTTTTTTTGTCCTGCCAAACTAGCCATGCCACCCTCTGAATATCCATCTGTACCATGGCAGGCGAAACAAGAAGATGCCCATTGCTTCACTTGCAATGACTGCGCATACGCTCCAATAGATACAGCACTTAGTGCGCTTATCAATAACCCACTTATGAATAGTTTTTTCATCAATCAATTCCCCCTCATGTTATTAAGATATTAACTCCTAAGATTTATAACAACCCTTGGGGTTTCACCCTAAAGTTAGTTTTAATCTCTAACTATGGAGATTGTTTCTAATCTTGCTCAAGAAAGCAAATAAGCAAAAGATAAGGTCATTTATTTTTGAGCATACTTACTAAGCTCAAAGAAATCTAAGTCAATCATCAAACCGTAATCTTTTTGAATAACTACACCCCGTTTATCCAAGATATAAAGTTCCGGCACCCCCCTACGCTTACCGATCGCCTGACTTAATTGAGGAGTCATCATAGCAACGGGGAAATCATAATTATTTTTATTCATGTAATTAACCACCAAAGATTCTTGCTTATCAATAGATAGGGTCAATACATTTAAAGAATGCGGGGGTATTTTTTTAACTAACTGGTCTAGATGAACATTTTGCTTTTTACAAAATGGGCACCAAGTTGCCCAAACCTGAACCAAGGTATTTCTCTGATTCCAATATGCTTGATCCATTACTCGACCATCAACGGTCGTAACAGTCCCAAGCAATAATTGATCACCAACCTCAATAGCAAAAATGGTTGGCACATAGCCAACCACGCTGCAAAAAAATAAAATTGATAAATAAATTCTTAACAATGGTTACTTAACAAAATGAGTGAAGTTTTTTGCCGGCTCACGTTCTGTGATTAAAGTATTTTCAATTTTGCTATTGTCAGCAAAACCTAAAGACATGCCGCACACTACTTGTTGCTCGGGCTTCAAATCCAAATGTTTCGCAATAATCTTATGAAATTGCGTAAAAGCAGCCTGAGGGCACGTATCCAAACCACGCGCTTTAGCAGCCAACATGACGCTTTGGATAAACATACCGTAATCCAACCAGCTACCTTGCTGCATCACGCGATCAATCGTAAAGAAGATACCTACAGGCGCGTCAAAGAACTGATAGTTACGCGCATGCTGAGCTTGCATCTTCTCCTTATCATCTTTACCAAGCCCCAGCAAACCGTATAAATCAAAACCTACTTTACGGCGGCGAGAAATATAAGGATCAACCCATTTAGCAGGGTAATAGCTATATTCTTCCTCATGATCTTTAATAGCAACAGGATCCATAAAGGCTTTCATGATGTCAGCGGAAATCATTTTCTTTTTTTCTCCAGTAACAACATAAACCTGCCAAGGCTGAGTATTGGTTCCAGATGGAGCCCTAGCCGCAACATCTAATAAATCGAGAATAGTGCTCTCAGGAATCTCTGTTGGCAAAAAAGCGCGAATAGACCGACGCGCCTTAATATTGTCATCAACAATCTTGGAAATTTCAGTTTGATTCATAGGGTTATTCTCTGTTTAAAAGGTTTAAAAGCATCTGATTATCTTAAATCATATTAAATAAATCGGATCATAGAGCTACTAAAGTCGCTGCTATTCCACCGAAAAATCCTATAAAAACACATATAAAACATATAGTTATAGTTCATAAAACGATATTCTCAGGGTCTTAGGGCTATTTCAGGCTGTACAAGCTTTAAAACCTAGTAAAAGCCCTTATAAAATATTCATCGATCTTTTATAAAACTGTGCGATACTTGGCGTGTAGGTCTTCAAGTAGCTTCCGTCGTTACCATTTATCAAAATGGGTGATTCGGTTAGTTGAATCTTCCAGCCCTGCAAGAAATGGTGAGTAATCACCGTGTTTAATTTTTTTAAGGAATTACAGTAATGGCAACAGGTATTGTTAAATGGTTTAACGACGCAAAAGGTTTTGGTTTTATTACTCCTGATGGTGGTGGTGAAGATCTTTTCGCTCACTTCTCAGCGATTCAAGGTAACGGTTTCAAAAGCTTGAAAGAAAACCAAAAGGTTAGCTTTGAAGTAACAACTGGCCCTAAGGGCAAGCAAGCTTCTAACATCAACCCACTATAAACGTTGGTTGATTGAAAAAAACCCGACTTAGGTCGGGTTTTTTTGTAACTATTTTTATACCTAGATTAAACCGAAGCCCCCTAGGATAGCCCCAACCAATAGCAATACAAGAATGTGGGCTCTTGTCTTCCATATCAACAAAACAGTTATTGCCGTACATAACCAAAGCGGCCAATCTCTCTCAAATTGATTATTCGTGGCCGTAATAATCCAACTAGTTGCCAAAATAGCCCCCACCACAATTGGTGCCAAGCCCTGCTTAAAAGCTACTACATAACTCTTCTCTTGATTAGCTTGAACCCAACGAGATGTAGCATAAGTTAACAGTGAGCTAGGTAACATCACCCCCATCATTGCCACACACATACCCAAAATACCCCATAGATATTGCTGATAACCAATTGCTACTGAGTTAACGCCAATATGCCAGCCAAACATGGCAATCACTAGAATATTGGGGCCAGGAGCAGATTGCGCAATGGCGATAGAAGTTAGAAACTGATCCTCAGTCATCCACTTGGTTTGATTAACCATGTAACGATGCATTTCAGGAATCACCGTAACAGCACCACCAACAGCCATTAAAGACACGCCTAAAAAGTGCAAAAAGACCAAAGACCAATCTGAAAATGTAAACGTCATCATGGCTTAATCTTTCTATAAGTTAGATAAATAGAAAGAACGCCCAAACTCAATAAGACATAAATTAATGGCACACGAACAATAGCCACTGCCAAAAAACAAGCCACCCCAATTAAAGAAGCCTGCCCATAACCTAAAGGATGACTTTTTAGTGCGCTTGCCATCTTGAGCGATGCTCCGGCAATCAAACCAGCAGCCACAGCCCCCATCCCCCTTAGAGCTCCCGCAACGACGGGATAACCGCTTAACTCATGGTAAAAAAATGCCAACACAATTAGAACCAACATTGGGAAAACCAACATCCCGGCAATACCAGCAATAGCCCCAGCCCAACCAAAATAACGCGATCCAAAAATAATGGCTAAATTAACAACATTGGGGCCTGGGAGAACTTGAGCAACAGCCCAATCCTCAATAAATTCTTCTTGTGTATACCAGCGCTTTTTATCAACTAACTCTCTTTGGGCCACAGGTAAAACGCCGCCAAACCCTTGGAGCGCCAACCATGTAAAAGACCAAAAAAGCTCTGATTTAGATTTAGGAAATTCCTTCATTGGCCAATTTTAATGGCTAATGAGAAATTAGATTTAAATAGCTCTACTGAGCAAATTTAACTTCTTGTAATTTGATAGATCTAACTGAATCACCTGAAATGCGAACAGGTCTTCCTTGAAAATAAATGCTTGCCTGAGATACACCATTGGTCAAAATGGTAAACGGTGCCTTACCCGTAAAAGTGTAATTAGATCCAACATCCATTGACTGCATATTAGATTTACCTGTGGCATCAATCACACAAATAGTCTGCTTAGATTTAGATTGAATAAACACAAAATCCGCTGCTTTAGTTGCTTCTGTGACACGATACTCAAGAACTGTTGCATCAGATTTTGGACAACCAGCCTCTGAAGGTAGCGGTGGCACACCAACTGCTGCTACTGTAGTGGCAGAAGTTTCAATTGCCTCTTGAGTTGGCTCAGATGGCTCAGCAGAAATCGCCACTGGAGCTGGCTTATCCATAAACAGCTCCACAATATCTGCTCTAGTGATGTAAAGACCGGCCATCACCAACAGGAGCAATGCCCCTTTCGCCAAATTCACCGAAAGCTGAAGCGGTATTTTCTTTATAAAGCTCTTTTTGCCAGATTGAAGATTTTCCAAGCTTATTTTTTGCTCGACAGGCTCATTTTTTTTACTTGAATATTTTTCTTCTTTAGAGCTTGGATTATTAGAGATTTCTTTGGTAATTGCTGACTCTTCATGAACCTCATCTTCCAATGCTTCCACATCAAAAGATAATGAGCTCTGGAAACTCTGATCACCATCTGGGTAAACTAAATACTGAGATTCCTCTAGATTAAGTAACTTACCAACTTTCTTAGCTACAGTTACTTTGTGGGCTTCCGAATAGAAACTTGAAACACCGCCATCTTCTAATTGAATAATATGTTTTTTAGACAAGCAAGCTTTGGCACCAAGCTCTTCAGGCTTCATTTTCAGTCTCTGTCGTGCGGACTGCAACACTTTTCCCTGAATTTCAGGGATCGCTGCTGCTTTATTTTTTGAGCCACCCGCCATAAAAGTCTCCTCGACCACTATTCATTTAAAGCTATCATATAACGAACTAAATCCTGCAATGAATCTGCTTGCATTTTTTCCATCACACGTGCTTTGTGCACTTTAATAGTGGCATTGGTAGTCCCCAACTCCACCGCAATATCTTTATTCATCAAGCCATCGACCAACAACGCGCATACCTCTGTCTCACGGGGAGTTAGTGATTCATAACGTTGTCGCAATGATAAAGATTGACCAATTTTCTTAAAATTTTCTCGATCTTTAGCTACTGCATTAGTTAACGCTAATAACATTTCATCTAAGTTAAATGGCTTAAATAAAAAATCGACTGCGCCCTGCTTCATTCCTGTAACAATCTCATGAGACATAGATTCACCAGAAATGAAAATAATCGGCGTTATACGCCCCATATCAACCAAACGCTTCTGCAAATCTACTCCAGACATGGATGGCATGCGCATATCTAACAGAATCGCAGCTGGAGAAACTGGTACGGATTTTTCTAAAAATTCTTCTGGAGAAGCGTATATATCAGCGGTATAACCATAGGTCTTTAACATGCGCGCCAAAGAGCTACGCATAGATTCATCATCTTCTACAACATATATATGACCTAAAGAATTCACAACATCCATCCATCTGTTTACTTAAGGTAATACTAGTAATCTTTGCAATATTTGGCTATTAGCCTTATAGCTAATATTACTTATGCATGGTTAATGATGCTTTTCAGGGGTCACATCAAGTGCGACTAAAAATCTTGACACCATGTTGTAGGTGGCGATAACTCCCACCAGCTCAACTAAGCGCTGAGAACCTAAAGCTTCTTGTAATCGCCCCATTAAATTAGGGTCAACCTCAACAGCCTTGGTCATTTGAATGGTTAATTCAATCGCATCCTGCTCTAAGGCATTGAAGAGTCCCTGTGGCATGGCGCGTTGACCGATACCTCTCATGGCCAACACCTGCTCTTCACTGCCTCCCGCAGATACAAATACTGGCGCATGGTGAATGAACTCATATTCAGCTCGATTAATAACTGCCACTCCACACATTGCCAGTTCACGCAACTTAGGATCCAAGGATAAATTGTTTCTCACTTCACCTAAGAAAGCATTCCACCCTTTAGCAAAAGGCGCGCTATGCAACAGCATACGATCCAGATTAATTAAATCACCACCTCGGCGATGGCGAATAGCCGCCACCAGTTCCGCTGGCTCTTTTAAGTCCAGCGGTTGATATGGCACTAAACGCTTATCTTCAGAACTCACTAAAACAACCTAGCTTAATTAGTATCTTCTTTAATATTATTTTCTTTAACAAACTTGCCCCATATATCAATTTGCTTATTAACAAACTCTTGGGCAGGCTTAGGGCCTAATCCTGCTATTTCAACACCTTGAGATTTCAAGCGATTGGCAACTTCAGGACTCTTCAATGCTTTAGCAATTTCGGCATGCATTTTATTAATAATGGCTTCTGGAGTTTTAGCAGGCGCAATAATGGCCCACCATGCTGGCGCATCAAAATTAGGGTAACCGCTCTCAGCCACCGTTGGTACATTAGGCAGTTCAACTGTACGTTTTTTAGTTGTGACTACCAAAGGAATAATGCCATTTGTATCAATATGAGGTTTTACCAAAAATAAAGAGCCAACTGCCAACGGCACATGACCAGCTAGCGCGTCTTGCATCAAAGGGCCACCGCCACGATAAGGCACATGCGTCCAATCAAACTTACCTTCCTTAGCTAACAATGCCATAGCCAAGTGACCTAAACTTCCAGTACCGATTGAACCGTAATTTGCTGGCTTTTTAGCTTTTGATTGGTCAATCAACTGTTTAAAGCTAGTAATACCTGAAGCTTTACTAGCTGTCAAAACCATTGGCGCCGTACCAATCATGGTGACAGTCGCAATATCTTTCTTTGTGTCATAAGGCATTTTGTCCTTAAGACTAGGATTAACACCATGGGTATCAAAAACAACAGCGAAAGTGTATCCATCAGGAGCTGCCTTGGCCAAAGCATTCGTACCAATCACCCCAGATGCACCACCAATATTTTCAACAATCACTGATTGCTTCAATTGATTTTGCAATGACGGCGCCAAAATCCTCGCCACCTGATCAACAGAACCTCCAGGAGGGAATACGGAAATTAAACGAATCGGCTTATGATTAGGCCAATCTTGACTTTGAGCCTGAACAACCCCAATAAGACACAATGAAGCAAGCAAACTACTTAAAAGCTTAAATTTCATATTATTTCCTCTATTTAAGATCCGATGGATTTAGCTCTATGACAGCGTAAATATCCCACACTCCTATAATCTAAGCAAATAAAAAAACGAGGCTGCCGTGAACAAAAAAATTGTTGTTCTAGATGACTATGAAAACGCCTATAAAAGGCTATCTAACTGGGGAAAAATCGAGTCTAAAGCCCAAGTTGAGATATTCCATCAACCTTTAACAGGTGAAGCTCTCTTAAAGGCTCTTAAAGGGGTTCATGGACTGGTTCTGATGAGAGATAGAACCCCTCTCCAAGCAGGCCTCATTGAACAACTTCCACTGCTAGAACATGTCGTCTTTACAGGTACCCGCAACCTAGCACTTGATGTTGCAGCACTCAAAGCTAGAAATATCACTATCAGCCACACAGAATGGGGGCCGTCCAAAGAAAGTACCGCTGAATTAACTTGGGCTCTTATTTTAGGCATTCATAAGCGGATCGTTGAGCAAAATACCCTTTTGCTCAAACAAGAATGGCGCAATACCAACTCTTTATTACCTGTTCTAAATGGGCAAACCTTAGGATTAATTGGCTTAGGTGAGATTGGTAGCCGCGTAGCCAAAGTAGCCCAAGCATTTGGTATGAATGTTTTAACCTGGAGCCCCAATATGACTCCAGAAAGAGCTGCCGCTATCGGGGTAACATCCGTTAGCCTAGAAGAACTTTTAAAACGGTCTCAGATTATTTCTTTACATTTAGTAGCTAGCCCAACAACTAAAGGCTTATTAAGTAAAGAAAAAATAGCACTCATGCAAAAAGATGCTTTATTAATTAATACATCTAGATCCACTTTAGTTGATACTGAAGCTCTTGTTCATGCGCTTAATAATCGTTTAATTGGTGGTGCGGCTATTGATGTATTTGATCACGAGCCACTTGACCCACATCACCCTTTACGCCACAGCCCCAATACTCTACTCACTCCACACTTAGGATTTGTGGCAAAACCCGTATTTCAAAGTTTTGCAAATGGCGTGATTGAATCCTTAGAAGCATGGTTACATGGCAAACCGACTGTCCGCCCCGTGTCTTGAATGTGGCAATCCATTAAGGGCCTTAGACAAAGTCTGCCCTTTTTGCGGATCCCCTAATAAACCAGCACTATCCAAAAAGGAAGCTGGTATTTACACCATTAACTTAGAAATAACATTACCCACAGTTGAACAAGCGATTTATCAATTTGATCAATCTCTAGATAATTTAAGCGGAACCGCTATTGCCATTGTCAAAGTCATACATGGCTATGGCTCTAGTGGCAAAGGTGGCCGAATTAAAGAAGCTATTCGGCAAGAACTTCTTTACCAACGACGCAATCATATTATTGACAGCTATTACGCTGGCGAAGATTTATTACCTGGGAAAGAAATCTATCAAGAATTATTACGGCATCAACCACAAATTAAGAACATACTTACAAAAGATATTTTTGGTAACCCAGGCATTACGCTGATTATTTTGAAGAGGTCTTAATGAACACACACAGCCCATCCCCAGAAGAAATAAAAATTCTTGAAGCTTTGCGTGCTCACCGCAAAGCCCATAGGCAAAGTTATCCCAAACAGACGTCTCCACATCAAGATCAAATAGCTAATCAAGCCACCTTAGGTCAAAGAGTTTCTGATGCAGTAGCAAAAACTGTTGGATCATGGCGGTTCATCATCATTCAAAGCATGGCTATTGCCGCTTGGATTGCCGGCAACATTGTGATCGGCCAAGGCGCATGGGATCCATACCCTTTTATATTGCTCAATCTCTTACTTTCATTTCAAGCGGCCTATACCGCTCCCGCCATCATGATGAGTCAAAATCGACAAGCGGAAATAGATCGACAACAGGCCAGCAATGATTTTGAAGTCAATGTTAAAGCAGAGCTTGAAATAGAACTACTTCATCAAAAAATTGATTTACTCAAAGAGAAAGAATTATTGTTTTTAACAGAAGCGATTCGCGATTTAAGTAACAAGATTGAGCATATGCAAACCAAATCATGAATAGCAAAAGCAATATTAATAATCAAACATGCGCCATATGCAAGACTCAATTTTGCTGCGATAACCTTGCTGGAAAAAGTGATTGTTGGTGTTTTAGTCTTCCAGCTATTAACACCAATCAGCTCAACCCTGATATAGGTTGTTTATGTCAAAGCTGCTTAAAAAAAATAAGTCTCGATAAAACTATTGCGCCAATTGCAAAATAGCCTGCTCAAAAGTTTCAACTGGTTGCCCACCTTGTAAAAGGTGTTTTTTATTAAAAATAATGGAAGGTACGGACGTAATACCTAAACCGGTGTAATGACCTTCCGCCTCTCTGACTTCCTGTTCGAATAAATCCGAATCCAAAATTTCTTTAGCACGCCCCACATCTAAGCCAGCTCTAGCAACAGCCTCCAAAAGATTAATAGGATCATCAACACTAAGAGCCAATGTGAAATAAGTCTTCAGCAACTCTTTTTTGAGGCGGTACTGCTGATCCGGACCGATCTCATGCAAGGCCCAATGCAACAAGCGATGCGCATTAAAAGTGTTATAGGTGCGTTGACGACCTTCTGGATGAAACTCAAATCCAACTGCAGCGGCTCTCTCACGAATATTTTTTTGATTGACTTGCACCTGCTCAGCACTAATGCCGTATTTTTGGGTGAGATGCTCAACGATATCTTGCCCACCCTTGGGCATCTGCGTATTTAGCTCAAAAGGCTGAAATCGCACTTGAACCTTTACTTGGCCATCTAAATTCTTAATAGCCTGCTCCAAGGCTCCAAAACCAACGGCGCACCACGGGCAAACCACATCTGAAACAAAGTCAATTTCTACAGTTTTTTCCATGAGCTAATTATCTATGGTTATGCCCATGAATGCTGAGAGATTGGATTGTTTACTCAGAGCGGCTACAAATCCACTCTTTACGTTGCCATTCACCTGGTTTTTCAGCAAAAACCATCCAAATAACCAAACCACTAATAACAGACCAAATTGGGTTTGCAATTAAAGTTTTCATGATTGATCTCCTTTAAACTCTTTTAAACACGAGGCTTAGCCTCAATACTGTATAAATATACAGTATTTTTAAAAAGTGTCAAGAATTTTATAAAAAAGCGGTTTTTAATGGTTTTATCCCTAGCAGACCTAAAATAGCGGCAAACCACCTAGACAAAACTGACATGAAATCAAAATGTACCTTTGCAACCCTTTTATTAAGCGCCTTGCTTACCGTCATAGCACCATTATGCGTGGCGCAAACAGATATTCCTGAAAGCCAAAATTACCAAGGCATTCAATACATCACCGGTGGAATCGGTAGTGAAGAATCTGATGCGATTATTGAACTCGGCAAAAAATGGCCTCTAACACTAGAGTTCTCACAAGACCACCCACAACGATCACTTTGGGTTGCTGATGTAGCAGTCAAAATTACAAATGAAAAACAAAAAGTTATTTTCAATGTTATGAGTGAAGGTCCAGTTCTTCTTATTAACCTAGAACCAGGCACCTACAACATGGAATTTATTTTTGAAAAACGCCCATTAAAACGAAAAATAAAAATTGAAGAAGGCAAACCTCAAAAACTTCCTATTGCATGGCCAATTCAATAAAAAACTATTCTCGGTATGGCTTCATTGATACCTTGAAAGGTATCTGCTGCCTACTCATACTAACGCACCATCTAGCTTTTTATGGCCCGATGTCTGATGCTGCCTATTCATTAATACCAGGAGTGATTGATTTTTTATTTGAATACGGACGCATGGCCGTCTCTGTATTTCTAGTTATAGGTGGGTTTTTAACTGGGCAAATTATCTGCAATCCTAATGTTTTCGTCAAAAAAAGTGTTACCGAATTTATTTGGTCTAAATATCTAAGATTAGTCATTCCTTATCTAGCCGCAATTACACTAGCAATTATTTGCTCATTCATCGCCAGCAGATGGATGCAACACAGCTCTTTATCAGCATCCCCAGACCCCGCTCAATTAACCAGTCATTTATTTTTACTACAAAACTTATTGGGCTATGAGTCTTTATCAGCGGGGCTCTGGTATGTGGAAATAGACTTCCAATTATTTTTAGTTAGCCTTTTATTAGTTTTCCTCATTGAAAGATTAAGTCCTGCCAGTTGGTCATACGCTAGAACTCATGCGATCAGCATGGGAGGTATCACAGCCCTCACAATTGCTTCGTTGTTTATTTTTAATCTGAATGAAACTTTAGATACAACCTTCTTATACTTCTTCAGCTCTTATGGTTTAGGTGTTTTGGTTGCTTATATCGCCAAAGAAAAATCATCTTATTTTTTATTATTTCTGTTGTCAGACATGGTTGCATTAAGCCTGTATCTCAACTTCCGGACGCGGATATTAATTTCACTAATTACGGCTATCGCACTCTGCATCACTTACCAGCAACAATGGATCAATGCACGCATTTGGAAAAATCCAATTGCTTCCCTAGGGAAAATGTCATATTCGGTATTTCTAGTGCACTTCCCCATATCTCTATTGTTCAGCGCTCTTTTTTCAAATCTTTACCCCCATAATCCAGAAATGAATCTTCTTGGCATGGGGCTTTCTGCGATTAGCAGTCTAATATTTGCAGCTGTTTTTTACCGTTTCATTGAGCAACGCAATACCACACACCCAAAATAACATATGAAACAATTATTAAAAGATACACACGTCATTGCTGTTGTTGGTTTATCAGATAAACCAACACGCCCATCATATGATGTAGCGCGTTACATGCAGCAAGCAGGCTATAAAATCATTCCTGTCAATCCTCAATGCTCTCAGATTCTAGGTGAAATCTGCTATCCAGACCTTCTCAGCATTCCAGAAAAAGTAGACATGGTGAACGTATTTAGAAAGCCGGAAGATTGTTTAGATGTTGCAAAAGATGCTGTCAAAATTGGCGCTAAGTCTTTATGGTTGCAACTAGGCATCATTAATCAAGAAGCTGCCAATTACGCAGAATCCCATGGCTTAAAAGTAATCATGGATCATTGCATTAAAGTTGAACATAGAAATACACAATAATTTTTATTATTGAAAATCCAAACTCTTAATGCGCAGCTCAAATGTTGTACCGCTCACCTCTGTTTGTTTAATTTTGGCAGGTAAGTAAAGCGCGTCTTTTGCTAACCAAACCTCAAACCGACGTTTATCTTCCTTATCTCTTGGTAAACGTAGGAAGTGCCCAGTACTCTTGTATTTTTCATCAACATCATCCAGCTGTTCGTCCCCCATACTGACAAAAGTCCAGATTTCAACTTTATCAATAGTAGCCATTGGAATTTCTCGAGCTATTCCTTTCTGATCAATGGATGGATTGCCCGCGACCAAAGCTGCTAATTGAAGCATGACACTAAAACGATCCTGAGTGCCATGCGGCATAAAACTAGTTTCTTGATTAGTTGAAAAAGATACCAATCGTTGGTCGCGCATAAAGTTCACAGAACGCGTACCTCTACTCCCTCTAATTTCCTCATAAAAATCAGGCGCCACACCAAATGAATCAATCTTTCCAGTACTGGTGAATGTGAATTGGCCCAAAAATGGTACTGGCACACTAATTGACAATTGATAAGCCTGGTCTTTCAATTGCCAATCAATTTGTCCCACACCTACTTCACCACTATTCACAAAACCAAAGTAAGTCACTTTGGCGGACGGCGGTAATTGAAAAGCTTGTCCCTTTAACTCATCAGCCAGTTGATCAGACCGCTCCTGCTCATCAGCAGAAACAACTTCATTTAATAGATCCTGTAACGATTTAACTTTTTCTTTAGGTTTAGCGATGGGGGCTGATTGAATTTTTGTTTTAATGACGACATCAGGAATAGCATCCGCCGCAGAAAAATCGGGCAATCTGAAAGAGACACTTACCAAACCATGCAAAATAATCGATAAAAGAATCGCGAGAATGAATGGATGAGGTAAATATCTTTTCAAACTAAATAAAACCTAATTAACGTTGCCCCATATGTATATCCAAGAAAACATCCTGGGCTTCTTTTGGCAAACATCTCCAATATCTAGGATTTGCTGCCACTTTACCCCCCAGAACTCCAGCAGCTTCCCAAGCCCAGCGAGGCTTATATAAGAAAGCTCTTGCTGAAGCCACCGCGTCAGCTTGTCCTGATGACAAAATATCTTCTGCTTGCTGAGGGCCTGTAATCATGCCGACGGCAAATGTAGTTAAACCAGTCTCAGCCTTGATTAATTGGGCAAATGGCACCTGGTAATTAGGCCCAAGCGCAATTTTTTGTTTAGGAGAAATACCGCCTGAGGAAACATGGATGAAATCACAACCCAAAGCTTTTAACTGCTTCCCAAATTGAACCACCTCTTCAGGCTTTAAACCTTCATCCATCCAATCACTGGCTGAAACACGAATACCTAAAACTCCTGCATATACCTCTCTAACCGCTTTGAATACTTCCAAAGGAAAGCGCATTCTGTTCTCTAATGAACCGCCGTATTGATCATCACGCTTATTCGCTACGGGGGATAAAAATTGATGCATTAAATAACCATGTGCTCCATGCAATTCAATGGCATCAATTCCCATACGATCCGCTCTCTTAGCTGCATTTGCGAAAGCCAACTTAATAGCATTCATTTCATCAACCGTTAACGCATGCGGAGATGTTTCTGTTTCTAATTGAGGTAAAGCTGATGGAGCCACTGTCACCCAACCACCCGCTTGAGGGGGTAGCAATTGACCGCCATTCCAGGGAGCAGCACTAGATGCTTTGCGACCAGCATGCGCCAACTGAATACATACAGGCACTTTGGGCGCTAACGCTTTAGCTCTATGCAATTTATCAGCTAAAGCAGCCTCAGTTTGGTCATCCCATAAGCCCAAACAATGCGGTGTAATACGCCCCTCCGGCACCACAGCAGTTGCCTCAATGATGAACATGCCAGCACCACTATTTAGCAAATTACCCCAGTGCATTAAATGCCAATCACTAGCTAAGCCATTTTCAGATGCATACTGACACATAGGCGCAACAATTACCCGATTATCTAAATCAATTCCACCACGCGGTGAACTTAAATGTAATTTTGAAAATAGTTGGCTTTTTTGTGACACAAATGACTCCTTTATTTTTACAGCTATTACTACGAAGAAAATTCTTATAGGCGTCTAATCTAAATGAAATTCCAAAACTTTGCTTAAGTAGTCAGAATAATTGGAGATAGCATGCCCGCCACTCTCTAAAATATGCTGATAAACGCCAGGATATTTACGTACCATCTCTTCATAATTCAAGACTTCATCATCTTTAGCTGCCAATAGTTGGTACCGTTTAGGATAAGTAATTTTAGAAATATATAAATCTTTTAATTCTTGTATATATTCTTTTCTAAAATAAAAAACCTCCTCATCATGCCAAGATCTTTGCTCCCCAATATATTTCTCCAAGTCTCGAGCAGGTTCAACCGCCGGATTTAAAAGAGTCGTTAAGCAATTTTTTCCATAGCGTTCAGCAAGATAAGTCGCGTAATAACCACCTAAAGAAGATCCAATGATGGATAATTTTTGATACTTCTGTTGTTCAATAAAAGTAGTCACCATTTTGATTGCCAAACTAGGCGACGGTGGCAATTGCGGTCCATACCAGGCCAAATCAACACCTTCAGCCATTAATCTATCGATTGATTCTCTAGTCAATAGCGCTTTAGCGGAGGATGGGGACGACCTAAAACCATGTAAATAAACAAATAGATGCATCTCAAAAGCTTAAACCATAATTAACTTTTGGCACTAATATATTCACTTGTTAAAAGATTTAAATATGAAAGGAAATCATGCCCACTATTTTTGAGAGACTTATTTCCGGGGAACTTCCTTGTGCCAAAGTATATGAAGACGAATGGGTATTTGCTTTCATGGATGCTGGACCAGTCAATAATGGCCATGTATTAGTCGCCACCAAACAGCCCTACGAAACAATTTTAGAAGTAGATGATGAAAGCGCTAAAGCTCTAATTTTGACAGCAAAGAAGCTTGCTCAAGCTGTGCAAGATATTTTTAAACCTGATGGCATCACCCTTTTACAAACCAACAAGCCTGCAGGCTGGCAAACCGTACCCCATGTACACATGCATGTTGTACCTCGCTTCAACAATGATGGGGTAGATTTGATTTGGCCTAGAAAAGAACCCAGCATGGAACATCTTCAGCAATTAGCTGAAAAAATTACGGTGCAGATGGGGGTTTCCAAAAAGTAATTGGGGCGGCAGATGCGGGATGAAAACCTTCTCGCCCCTCATATACCTCACGAATCATATTTAGATCGGCGACCTCATCCCCTGTGGGCATGAAAAATTTAGTTACCCCAATTTGCTTATGCTTATAGTCTATATAGGCAACCCCAATAGGCACTTGTGCCTTTAAGGCCAAACGATAAAAACCACTCCGCCAACCAGGCGTGTACTTTCTTGTTCCCTCAGGAGTAATCACAATCCATGCATATTTTTTAGCATGCATCATTTGCGCTAAATCATCTACATAACCCTGAGGGCTAGAACGAATAACAGGCATGCCGCCCAAATACCTTAGCCACGCTCCTAGCACGGGGATATTAAATAAAGTATGTTTTGCTAAAAATGTAACCTGTATCCCCATCGCCCACTTAGCCAAGACGCCAATGCAAAAATCCCAATTTGACGTATGCGGATAAACCACAATGACGCCTCTTGGCGTAGGTAAACCATAGAATTGAAAAGACCAACCTAGCCATTTTAAAATTCTGGCGGCCAGCTGATTTCCTCTAAATTGAATAGGTAACTTTTCAGACATAGGTTTAATCATAACCTCTCAAACGTACCAAACCTCGAGGAGACTCAATATCGACCGACAACCCATGGGTATGCAATATCTCTACTTTAATGAGTGGCGTGTCAGCATGAACCAAATGAAGTTTCCCCAGAGTCTCCTCAATTAATATTTTTTCTTCTTCCGTTGTAACATGCAAGATAACATTCTTTAATTTTAGAGAGCTTGCAGGCATACTTTCAGTTGGATGAGTAACGCCCCACTGAATCAAAGTAGGCAATGCCCCATTCATCAAACGCCAGCCATCAGATCTAACTGTAACTTGCCACTCTAACAATCCATAGTTAGACATCCTAGAACCAGAAAGAATATCTCCACGATCGATACCAACACGTCGCAATTCATCAACTGCTTCTTGTATTTGCTGGGTTCTTACCACCCAATGAATTAATCTAGGAGACTTAGTTATTTGACGACTCAAAGTTGGGCAATCCATATCAAACCATCTCACACCACCAACAGCTGGATCCGGTGCCTCTGGGTCAATCGCAATAATTTCCAAATAAGCTTTTGGGAAATCATCACTATCGATACGCATAATAAGATTGTGCGTTCCCATTAAAAAATGGGATCCCCCTATTGAGAATTCAACACCAAGCACATCTTTCGCCCAGGCTTTACCTTCATCCAAAGAAGCGGCATAAACAATAATGTGATCCAACTCAGCGAGTATCAAAAATTTAACCTCTTAAAAATGAATATTGTTATCTATACGCTCATGATTTAACCACCATTATTAAGCAACATACAATAACCCTATTAGCACAACTATTGAACTTATTCATGAAACTCTCTCAAACATGCCCTTGCGGCCTAAATACCTATCAGGCATGTTGTGGCATCTATCATTCGGGACAGGCGCTAGCGCCTGATGCTGAAAAACTAATGCGCTCTCGCTATAGTGCCTATGTTCTAAAAAATGAATCTTATCTTCTAAAAACTTGGCAAAAAGATCAACGCCCCGCAGCCCCATTATTTGAACCATCCGATAAAACACAATGGCTTGAGCTTATCGTCAAAAATTTTAATGAATCTTCCGACAAAAAATCTGCCACAGTTGAATTTATTGCCGTCTACAAAGTTAATGGTAAAGCTTACCGCCTTCATGAAATTAGCCGTTTCATCATAGAGGATGGACAATGGGTCTACGTTGACGGTAGCTTCCCCGATATAAAATAAAACCATGAACGAACAAGAAATCCTCCAGAAAATGCGTGCAGTATTTTTAGACTGCCAAAAACAAGCGGTTCTATTGACTCAACAACACCCGAGTCTTCATAAAGGGTTTGTTGCAGATATGCAATTTGCCAGCACCTACGGGGCTTTTTTAGGAGAAATTAAGGTCAATCATGGGATTGATTTAGAAACAGACTCTATCGCTCAACGTTTAGTCGATGCCCTTTCCAAAACAGACTCTCACACCATTGGGCTAATTAGAGAAGAAATTTATAACGCATTAGATCAAATGCAACCAGAACAATATGCTAGCTATATTTTCTTAACTTGCTTCCCTAGCATCTATAAAGCCATGAGTGAAAAATGAGCACCTCCTCCTCAAACCATGAAGAAATTTATATCTCATGGGGTGACTTACATCTTCATGCAAAATTATTAGCAAAACAACTAAAAGATCTCGCAGACTGGAAAGGGATTGTGGCGATTACTCGTGGGGGTCTTATTCCAGCGGCACTTATTGCACAAGAGTTAAATATTCGATTTATCGATACTATCTGCATCAGCAGTTATGAGAATAAAAAAGCTGGGGCTTATGCCAAGCAGTCAGATCTTGACGTCATCAAAAGTATCGATGGAGATGGCGCTGATTTCTTATTAATTGATGACTTGGTTGATAGCGGCAAAACAGCTGCCTTTGCCAAAGCCTTATTGCCTAGAGCTCACTTCGCAACCCTATACGCCAAACCCGCTGGCAAAGCCTATGCCAATACGTATGTGCAAGAATTTCAGCAACACCAGTGGCTCATATTCCCCTGGGAATCAAATCCAAGGTAACTTACTCTTTAAGACAACCTGATCGTCCCGAGGCCCACAAACCCCAAAATGCTCAAAATTTGAGATATTTTTAAAAAGACGTCAACCAAACCCAAAGATAAGCCGTTATGGGCATAAGGACACTTTATAAGGAAGCCTTAATGCGATACGGTTTTAATCACTTATCAGACGACGAATTCGTTGTTTTGTGCAAAGAATTGAATAAAAACAAAGGGTTACTATTGATTGGCGCAATCAAAGAGCTACCGCCAAAGCTAGCAGCATTTGCTGAATGGCGCCAAGGCTTAAGCTACATGGCCGCCTACGCATAACCCTTCAATATCGCCCCAGATAGGGCAAATTTAGCAAAATGGACCTCATTTTTAATAATCAGGTCCATTTTTATTGGGAATTCTGAAGTTAAAAAGGGAAAATTAAATCAGCCTGGAAGTACTCATACCTATAATTAGGTCCATTAAAACCAGCGCTCTCGGAATACCCAGCCTTAGCTCGTAGAAATACTTTATTAGCTATTGGACTAACTCCTTCAAACTCTACTAAACGAGTGGTTGTGCGTGGGTCATCAGAGATTTTTTGACGACCTAGACCAATCAAACCAGATAGTTGCCAATCATTAAGCCTTCTTCTCATACCCAAAGCTAACATCTGCTCTTGATAATTTTTAGGGTTGAAATAATTACCAGTTAAATCATGACTATCGTGATATTGACGATGGCGCAACTGAACATTAACTCCTTCCACAGGGAACAGGTCATAAATTAATTTTGCGCGCACATGGTTTCTAATATTGTCATCCGTGAATTGCTGTTGCCCCAAAAATCCTACTGCAGTCCACCGTGGCGCAAATCGATTTTCAATGCTAGCGCCATAAAAGTTATAAGCGATACCACCCATTAAGGAGTTTTTAGTTTCAACGCGATCTCTCGTAAAAAATGCCTCATAGTTTGTAGTCGCATTTAGCATCGCCGAATAATTTAAATCAGCCGTTAATAAATCGCGGTCATAAATACGATTCACCCCAAGACTCAAATTATGTCCAAGGCCATTTTGAGGATTGATATCACGCTTAACCAAACTAAGCTGAGAACCAACAGCCGACCAATCAGGGGCAGAATAAAAATTTCTAGCGGCACTCACACCCCAATAGTCCTGACCGTTCTGATATACCGGCAAAAGGCCCGCCCCAACTTTCACCACATCAAAATTATCACTATCGTGAGATGCGAATACAGTGGGAGCCATCAAGCCCCAATCTTTTTTAGCTTCTTCAGCATGCGCAGATGACAACCCAACACATAGTAATGTTGCCAGCCATGAGGATTTTTTTAATAAATTCATTTTGTTCCCCATTCTTTTCTTAAACCCAATATTTCATAAACATAACCAATAACAGCTGCAGGCTGCAAAATCATGCCATACGGCAAAAGATAGATTAAAAACCCTAAAATATTTTTCCTTACATGTAATCCTTGCGCTTCAAACATTCTTGTTTCGGTATGAAACATAATCCAATTAAGGAAAAAGGCTATCGGGAAAAGACTCAAGGTCATTGGACCAACGATCCAATAATATCCAAATAAACCTAAAATAACTCCCGGCAAAAATGCGAATGTAAATGTCACATCCATCAATGGGAAAAGCAAATCCCACCAAATAAAGAAAGTTGATAAACGAGGCTTTAATAATATGCCTGGGTGAAATTTAAAGGCCTCAATCATGCCTCTAGCCCAACGTTGACGTTGACGAATCAAACCTCCCAACGTACTAGGCACCACAGTGAAGACAACAGCATCTTCACAATAACCAATGCGGTATCCCTTCTCCAACAAAGCCCAAGTCAACACAATATCCTCACCAACGGTATCGGGCCAACCACCGACTTCCAACAACTTTGATTTGTCATAAAGAGAAAAGCAGCCTTGAGCAACTAAGGTTCCCTGGTTAAGAGATTGAACTCTCTTAACCGTTGCAATCCCGTGAAAATAGTCCCATTCTTGTGATTGGGTTAACCAATTATCTCTAGAGTTACGAACAAGCGTTGTGCCTGCGATAGCGCAAGTACCGGCTGGATCGCAAGCATAACGTTCAGCAATTCTGGCTAATGCATCTTTATATAAATACGAGTCTGCATCGAGAGTGATCACCTTATCGTACATCGATCTTTTTAATCCCAAATTAAGAGCTGCTGCCTTACCTTGATTAGTGGGCAGTGGAATTAATCTTAAATTTGGAATTGTTTTTTCTAAGTTGGCCACGATAGAAGCGGTTTGATCGCTTGAACCATCATCAATAACAATGATTTCAATCTTGCCCAAATAATCTTGCTTACATACACTCTCGATTGTTTGGGCTACATAAGCCTCTTCATTAAAGCAAGGTATCAAAATGGACAGATCAGGGTAAACATCTAAATGTTTACGTATAGGCCTTTTATCCAGAACAAGGCTAGAGAACATGAACGCATTCATAAAGCCTGGGACAATTGCAATAAAAGCGATTAGGAAAGCAGCCAAACCCTCTCCGACCACTTTAGATAAATCCTCAAACCAATACTGACCAGCCCATATAGAAAAACCAGTCCAAATAATGGCAATGGCTAAAGAAAATAAAAATTTACTTCTAACTTTAAGATACATAGTAGTCGCCTAAAAATAAATCAATTCCAACACTGCGTTTGATTACGCCCCGCCTGCTTTGCTTTATACATGGCCTCATCAGCCCTTCTTACATACTCCCTCATTAATTGATGCGCACTTAAATCAGACCGGCATTCAGGACTAAATGTACTCACGCCAATACTAATTTGAATCCTCACCTCGCCGGCCTCTGCCTGAGCACAAACATGATTAGCGACCTCCAACCTAAGACGCTCAGCCACCTTAAACGCCTCATCAGCATCTGTCTCAGGGAGCATAACTAAAAACTCTTCCCCGCCAACTCGACCAATTACATCAATCTCTCGCAAAGTTATACGGCAAATATCCGTCAACCCCCTTAAAACACGATCCCCCACTGGATGTCCATAAACATCATTAACAATTTTAAAATGATCAATATCAATCATAAACAATGAAGTAGGATGACCAGCCCGAAAACTTCTTTGAAATTCAGACTCAATCCGCTCTTCTATTTCGAACCTAGATGCAACACCCGTTAAGTAGTCAGTTCTACTAATTTTTTCTAATTTATCTTTTTGCTTTTCCGCAAGCAAAATAATTTCTCTTACCCCCAAAACTCCCATCAATAAAAACATGGAGACAAAGCCAGAAATTAATACATGAAAGGTATTAAATGATCCGAAAACACAACATTCAATTAAAGGCTCAACCCGTTCAAACATCATCAAAGATAATGCTAAAACCAGACACAAATAAGCGACCTTATAAAAACGCACCTTCCTAAATAAATGAAGCACTAGCAATATAGAAGCCAGCTGAACAACTAGGGAAACCACATACAAGAAGATGCCCCAATACTTCATATAGCCCGCCTACTTAGCAATTCATCAACAACATGAGGGTCTTTAAATAACTCAAGCGCAACATCAACAACTTGAGGATCTAAGCCTTTCCCCGACATCTTTTGCAACTCTCGAAAAGTAACATCTAAATCCTGAGCTGGTCGATAAGGCCTATGGGAACCCATCGCCTCAATCGTATCAGCAACTGCCAGGATCCTTGCCTCCAAAAGAATTTCATCACCCTTAATTCCCAAAGGGTAACCTGTCCCATCCATACGTTCATGATGTTGATGCACCACATCAGCAATAGGCCACGAAAACGGAATATCTTTCAGAATTTGATATCCAGAATTAACATGCTCCTGAACCATTTTTCTTTCTAAATCACTTAAAGTTGTTGGCTTGGTCAAAATTTCTGATGGGACAGCCACCTTGCCAATATCATGAACAAGCCCTGCCATATAAAGACCTTGTAAACGGTCTTCACTTAACCCCATTTTTTTACCGATAACTGTAGAAATTTTTGCTACTCGTTTTTGATGACCCGCTGTATAAGGATCACGCCACTCCATGGTTTTAGACATGGCTTCAATGGTTGCATTCAATGCTAATAAGAGTTGGCTTTGAGCTTTTTGCTTATCTTTAATCTCTACAAGCAAGGCTTCTTGATCTTTGATTGCCTTTAAACCATAACCAATCTCATCAGCCAAGTTTTCAAATAAATGAACTTCACTATCGCTAAACGCATTGGGGATTTTTGAATACACAGCCAAAGCACCAATAACCGCCTCAGAACTTTTAATAGGGACAGAAACAATACAACGTATGCCGTATAACTTTGCCCGCGCCCTCCACTGCTCAAACCTAGGATCTATGTCACCATCCAAAATAATGACTGGCTGCCCCAATCGAATCGAGCTACCAACAGGCCCCTTACCTGACAGAGTATCTTCGGACCAACTAACTACCAAACCATCTGTATAAGATTTTGAAGGGCCTGAAACACCTGCCACACGTACTGTTTTATTAATATCAGACTCAGCCATACCAACCCATGCCACTACATAAGGCGCCTGAGCAACAATTGCATCGCACACATCATGAATCAATTCTTCTGGAGATTTTGCATGAGACAGAGCCATCGCCGCTCGGGCGTAAGCCAAGATAGCCCAATTCTTTCTATCTAAAGCGCTCTGATCTATTGAATTCTCTTCCATTTCTCCAGTTTACGCGCTAATAATTAATTCTCAAATATATTGATGAATTTCATCAATAAATAAAAAAGAGTCCGCAGACTCTTTTTTATTAACGCATTTAAAACGAACCGATTAATCTAATAAATCTAAATTTCTAACAGCGCCTTTATCTGCGCTAGTTGCTAACATTGCGTAAGCCTTTAATGCCGCAGATACTTTACGTGGACGAGGTTTAGCTGGTTTCCAACCCAGCTTATCTTGTTCGGTGCGGCGCTTAGCCAATTCCT